>ERZ869929.67-NODE-67-length-51480-cov-5.499660_pt1 | contig 51480 bp, 77 predicted proteins | sample MGYA00579312_ERZ869929 | MGnify/ENA primary metagenome ERZ869929 (study PRJEB32216, sample SAMN09231818) | wastewater metagenome | place: USA: Maryland | collected 2016-08-09 | study: EMG produced TPA metagenomics assembly of the PRJNA472060 data set (Reclaimed water... | reverse complement strand
CGAGCAGGTGCTCCCACGACTCGATGGAGTCGTTGCGCTCGACGTCGAGCTGCTTCGTCCCGTGTTCCAGATCGAGGAAGTAAGGGGCGGGCGCGTCGGCGCAGAGCGTCGACTTCCCGGTGCCGGGGGCGCCGTGGATCACGATGCGCTCGGGCTCGGACTGGACACCGCGCGTGGTCTTCATCACGAACGGAGCGGGGGCGTTGGGTGTTGGGCGTGCGTTGGGCGTATTGGGCGCGTTCATGGGAGTTCTTTCGTGGTTCGTTGTCGTCAATGGGTGTGCGCTCAGGCGTCAGGCCGCGCGCGTCGTCTGGATCTCAGTCGGCAGTTCGCCATGCACCACCGGCAAGCGGCGATAGCGGGTCACGTCGGCGGCATTCGCGGTGCCCTCGCACAGCGGGAGGTAGGGGCATGGCGTGCCGTATTTCAGACAGGCGTCGGCGTTCTGCGGCACGGCGCGGACGTCGCCGCCCGCCTTCTGCACCGCCGCGCGCGTCTCCTCGATCTCGCGCACCGTGTGCCAGAGCGCCCAGCCGTGGGCTTCCACCTCAGTCGAGGAGCGCACCACCTCGATATGGGACAGGGCGCTCTCCGGGCCGTCGTCGGCGAGCGCCGCCATGCAGCGCTCCTGGTAGGCCTCGGGCGTCTCATCCCACTCCCGCTGGCCCGCCTTGAGCGCGCCGCCGGGGTCCGTCTGCACCCGACCGCCCACGCAGAAGACTCCGGCGTCCTCGTCGAAGTGCGGTGCCGGGGCGCTCTTCTTCTTCGCGCACTCCTTACAGGCGCGGTCCTTGGCCTTCGTGTACGCCCTGGACTCTTCGGGCGTCGCGAGCAGCGGCCGCACGTCGGGCTTGCGCAGCACGTCCCAGAGCGCGAGGTCCGCGGGCATCCCCAGCGCCTCGCAGCCCAGGAAGTACGTGCTCACCTGGGGGTCGAGCGTGAGGCGGCGGCTGTAGTCGGAGCCCGAGCGCGCGTCGGCGCTGGTCGTCTTATGGTCCGCCAGCGCGACCCGCCCATCGGTCAGCCGCACGATCAGGTCGATCTTCCCCGCCACCGCCCAGGTCTTCGCGGGCTGCCCGGTGACCGGGTGACGGAGCGCGGTGGTGAACGGCACCTCGACACCCAGCACCTCGACGCCGGCCGCCCAGCGGCTCCACCGGGCGTCGTAGGCCAGCATCATGGCGCTCGCCTTGGCCATCGTAAAGGCGTCGTTCTGCAGGTAGTCCGAGGCCCACAGGGCGCCCATGGCGCCGTCGAGGGCGCCGTGCCCGCCGGCGTTCTGCCAGGCCGTCCACCACGACTCCAGGCCGCTGTGGAGGGCGGTCCCAAGCGCGGTGGAGCCGGACTCCGGGGCGGTGCTTACGAGGCCCTGCTCGTAGCGGTGGAAGTCCGCGCGCGGGCAGGCGCGGCGCTGCTTGATGCGGCTGCTGGTGAGCAGGTGCTTCACGCGCCCTCCCGTCCCAGCATCGCCCGCGCGACCATCATCTGAGCGCCCTCGGTGAGCTGCGCGAGCGCCCGCCGCTCGGTCGCTCGAGCGCCGGTGAGGGCGTCGAAGGCGCGCAGGTAGATGGCGCAGAGCTCGGCGTCCGTGGGCGGCGGCGCCGGGACGGTCGGAACCGACGGCGGGAGGCCGTTGAGCTCATCGAGCTCGCACATCACGCACACGGCGGCGCCGGCGGGGAGGCCCGCGCGGGCGCAGCGGCAGCGGGGGGGCTGGATGGTCGGGCGAGTGCTCAGCACGGCCGCACCTCAGCCTTGGCCACCTGCTCGGACCGCGCCCAGAGCCGGTCCGCCTCGTAGTCGTAGTGCGCCGCCCGGAGCGGGAAGCCCTCAAGGTGCGCCTCCCAGGCGAGCGCCTCGGCCAGGAGCGACTGCGCCCGCAGGATGCGGACGGCGCGGGCGATGACGTCGGCGGTCACGCGGCCACCTGCTGCGCGCTCAGGGCCCGCGCCACGCCCGGACCCCTCGAGGCCGCGGCGTAGCCCTCGCGCCACTCGGCCATCTGCTCGGAGGCGACGGCCGTCCCGGAGGCGCAGGCCGCCGCCATGCGGAGGCCGAAGAGCTCGCGCAGCAGGTCGGGGCACTCGGCCACGATCATCGCGGCGGCGAGGCGCCCCTCAGCCGCAGCGGCGACCGTCGAGGGATGGGCGCCGGGGCGGGAGTAGACGTCGGCGACGAAGGCGAGGGTGGAGCGCAGGATCTCCCGCGCGAGCTCGTCGGGGCAGCGGGCGCTCATGACGCCACCGCCTGAGCAGCAGCCGCGGGAGCCGGGGTCGACGGCCGCACGCCCACCACGCCCGGGCGGGCCGCGTGCGGGTCGCAGCCCATGCTGCTGAGCCAGTCGATGAAGGCGTCCGCGCGCTCATCGCACACGGCGTGGAAGTCGGCGTCGGCGGCCAGCTTGTCGGCCGCGTACTCCATCATCAGGCGGGCGCCGTCGGGGTCGGGCGTCGGCTGCGGGGCGGCGGCGCGGAGAGCGGCCATCTCGGCGGCCAGCGCCTCGCGGGCGTGCTCCTCGGCGTAGTCGGCCTCGTCGGCGCTGCGGCCGGCGTCGAGGGCGGGCGGGTCGAGCTCAAGCTCAGGGATGTGGTGGGCCTGGGTGACGAAGTGGAGAAGTGACATGGCGGGCCTCGGGGCCGGAGCCGCCCGGGATGGGCTGCTGCGGTGACCCAAGGTGTAGCTACTGCGACGGAAGCCGTCAACAACTTTTCGTAGCAAAAGCTACGGCCGAAAGATTTAGCGGGGGCGCATCGAGCTGAGCGCGGCGGTCAGCGTCCACGCCGGGTAGCGATCAGCCCCCTCCGGATCAGATCGCGAAGGCGGCGCCGGAGAGCGTCATTCTGCGCCCGGGGGAGGGCTCGCTCGCTGGCCATGTGCCGGAGCGTAAGCGCGTCGGGCGTCGCGGAAGCTACATCGTGCATGGCGCTGGCTCCTTTGGTGGCGGTAGCTACTGCAAGGCTGTTGACTGATTCTGTAGCAGTAGCTACAACGGCGGCATGAGCAACCCGAACGACCCGGGCCCGCGCCTCGCTGCATGGCGCGCGGCCCGCAAGGATCTCGACCCCAAGGCCACCCTCCAGTCCTGCGCCGACGAAGTCGGGGTGAAGCACCCGACGTGGCTGGATTGGGAGAATGGCAACCGATCCCCCGGGCTGGAGAAGGCCCTCGCGATCGAGCTCTTCACCAACGGAGCTATCAAGGTCGAGGCCTGGGGCTTCGACGTCAAGGTGTTCGAGACGATCCGCAGCGTGATCGCGCGGCGCGACGACGCCGACGAGTCCGCCCCCGCTCTCGATCCCCTCGCCGACGCCCCGCCCCCACCCGTCATGGACCGCGCAGCCCGAGAGAAGGCGCGTGATGCGTGGCTGGCCGAGAAGTACAAGCAGGCTGACGAGCTGGCCGAAGCCGAGCGGAAGCGGGTGGCCTGATGCGCCCCCTCCTGGCCGTCGCCGCCATCCTCGCCACCGCCCTCGTCGCCTGCGCCCTCACCCGCGCCGCCCGCGCTGCGGGCGAGGTGATCGCGTCCGCCGCCCACATGCAGCCGCAGCCGCGCCGGGGGGCCTGACCGATGCGCCCATCCACCATCTCCCTCCTCTACCGTTGCCTCGCCGCCCTCGTCGCCTGCGCGGTGGCCCTCGACGCCGCGGGCCGCGCCCTCACGCACGCGCTCCCGCTCCCGGCGGCGCTGGGCTACGGCGCCGGCGTCGTCGTGCTGGTGATGTACGCGGCGGGCGCGATGGAGCCTGCCGAGCGCGCCCTTCCCGACGCCGACACCGGGGAGCGTTGACGTGGACGCCCTCCTTCTCGCGCTCGACGCGCACATCGCCCACCTCACCGCCCTGCGCGACGGCCTCCGCCGCACCCGCACCGTCCGTGACCTCCCGATGGCGCTGCACGCCGCGCAGATGCTGGGCGAGGGCGTCGACACGCTCGCGACGTCCTGCGGCGTGCGGCGGAGGGCGGGACGATGACGCCGACCACGGCCGCCGAGCTCCTCCGCCTCGCTGCCGAGCACCCCGACCTCGACCTCGCCGACGACGCCGAGGAAGCGATGCCCCTCACGGCCACGATGCGCGGGCTGCGCGCGGCGGAGGAAGCGTGATGTACGACGTCGTTCCGTCGCCCTACGGCCCGCGCGAGTTCGACTGCACGGGCACGCCGAAGCACTGGCCCTGCGGCACAGGGCTCGAAGCGCAGCCCGCACCACCCCCCGCCCTGGAGAGCTCGCGCGCCGCCGCGAAGCGCCTCGGGGTGTCGCCCCGTTACCTGCGCCTCGCCGCCCTCGAATACGGGCTCCCGTCCGCCCGGGTGCAGCGTCTGACGCTCGGGCTCCCGCCCGCGTCCTGGGATGCCGCCCACGCGCAGCGCATGGCTACGGTCGTCGCGGCAAACAAGGGCCGGGCCGCCTGATGTCGCGCTCCTCCACCACCTGGGCGCCCCCTCCCTCCCGCGCGACCACGCCGCACGTCCACCCCGCGGTGGCCGAGCTCGTGCCCCACCCGCACGTGCAGGGCGCGGACGGGCTCGACACCCTCCGACAGAGCAGCCGACCCAAGACCTCGCACGTCCTCGTCCTCGACACGGAGACCACCGGGCGCGAGTACGACGCGCGGATCGTCGAGATTGCGGTCGCGCGTGTGCGGCTGGCCGATGGGCACGTCGAGTCGATGTGGTCGCAGCTGGTGAACCCGGGCTGCCGCATCCCTGCGGAAGTCAGCGCCATGCATGGCATCGACGACGCGCTGGTCCGTGGTGCGCCGACGATCGCCCAGGTGCTGCCCGTCTTCCTCCGCGGGGCCGTCCAGCGCGCTCTCCCCCTCGTCGCCCACAACGCGGTCTTCGACCTCGCGCGGGTGACCTTCGAGGCGCGGCGCTGCGATGTCGCGATGCCGGGCACCATCCCCGTCCACTGCTCCCTGGAGGCCTCCCGCAAGCTCCACCGCGCCGTCGGCCACGGGCTCTCCGTCGTCGCGCAGCGCTACGGCGTCACGATCGCGGACGCGCACCGGGCGGAAGGCGATGTGCGGATGCTCGCCGCCGTGCTGCCGCACCTGCTGCGGAGGCCGGACGCGCAGGGGCGGGATTTCAGGGACGTCTTCCCGCTGAAGGCGATGCTGTGACCCTTCGCCCCTACCAGCGTGCCCTCGTCGGCGGGCTCCACCGGGCCGTGAAGGAGGGCGCCGACGCCGTCCTGATGCAGTCGCCCACCGGGAGCGGCAAGACCTCCACCATCGCGGAGGGCGTCATCCTCCCGTCCCTCGCCCAGGGTCGCCGCTTCGTCTTCGCCGCGCACCTCGAGGAGCTGCTCGACGACACCGCGGCCCGCCTCCGCGCGATGGGCGTCCCCTGCGGCATCGTGAAGGCCGGGCGGCCGTCGGACCCATCGGCCCCCGTCCAGGTGTGCTCGACGCAGACCCTCGCGCCGATGCTGGCGCGCGGAGAAGCCGTCCCGCCGGCGCACCGCTTCATCCTTGATGAAGCTCACAGAAGCAGCTCGACGACCAACCGCGCCGTCATCGCGCACTACAAGGGCACGGGCGCGAAGATCCTCGGCCTGAGCGCGACGCCGTGTCGGGGCGACGAGCAGCCGCTCGACGAATTTCAAGCGCTGGTCACCGGCCCGTCGGTGCGCGAGCTCATCGACGGCGGCTTCCTCGTCGAGCCCATCGTCCACGCGCCCGCGAAGGTGTTGGAGCGCGGGGTGGCGGAAGACCCGGCGGAGCTGGTGAACGCCCGCTGCCAGGGTAGGCGCGCGGTGATCTTCGCCGCCACCGCCGCCCACGCCCTCGACATCGCGCGGCGCATCCCGGGCGCGGAGACGGTGCTCGACAGCACGCCCTTCGACGTGCGCTCGACGGTGCGCGACCGCCTGCAGAGCGGCGAGACGCAGCACCTGGTCACCGTCAAGGCGCTCCTCGAAGGCTTCGACGCCCCGCTCCTCGACGTGGTGGTGCTCTGCGGGGCCTTCACCACCGTGACGCCGTACCTCCAGGCCATCGGCCGGGGCCTGCGCGCGTACACCTGCCCGATCACCGGCCGTCGCAAGGTCGACTGCCACGTCTACGACCTCCGCGGCGCCGTGCACCTCCACGGGCTGCCGGACGATGCGCGCCGGTGGTCGCTGGAGGGGGCGCAGGGGCGGAGCGCGGTCGCAGCCGCCACGCCCCTCCGCCGCTGCGCCCACTGCCACGCCCTGTACCGCCCGCGCCCGACGTGCCCCGCCTGTGGCTGTGAGCACAGCACGGACGCCCGCCCCCTCCGCATCCAGCGCGCCGAGATGCTCAACGCGTCGAGCATCCCCGTGGACGTGAGGGCGCGGAAGTACCTCGGCGACAAGGTCCTCGCGATCCTCAACGCCAAGCCGCACCTGTCCACCGGCCTCGCCCGCCGCATCGCCGCCGACGCGTCCCCCGCCTGGGTGCGCGAAGCCCTCCACCTCCCCGTCTCCGTCTCCCGAAAGACCCGCCATGCCGCGTAGCGCCGCGAAGAATGCCCCGCCCGCCAAGAGCGTGCGCGGGAACCCGGAGACCATCCTCCAGGGGAAGATCATGGCAGCGCTCGGGCTCCTTCCCGGTGTCGTCCCGTGGCGGAACGCGGTGGGCACGGCCGTCTACGAGGGCGGCGCACGCGTCGAGTACGGCGTGGGAGGGAAGGGCGCCCCGGACCTCTTCTGCACCGTGCAGTTCCGCGGGCTGTCCATCGCCCTCTACCTCGAGGTGAAGACGCCCGAGGGCTCCGTCGACCCGCACCAGCGGCAGTGGCACAGCGCCGCGCGCAGGGGCGGGAACAACGCGGCGGTGATTCGCTCCGTGGCCGATGCGCTGGCCGTCGTCGCCGAGGTGCAGACGCACGGCCGCGTGGTCGGCGCGTGGGATGTGGGGCCGTGACCATCCAGCGCCCCACCCTCACCCCGGCCGAGCTCCAAGACGCCCGGGACGCCTGGATGCTGGTGCAGCTCGGGCAGCCGGTGCCGACGCAGTACCGGCCGGCCGCGCTCAAGGCTGCTGGATACGCGTTCGCCCGCGGCTACGACCACGACGACGTCGCAGGCCCCCGGCCCCTCTTCATCCACCCGGACGGTGGCGCCGAGGGGGTGCCGGGCATCTTCGGCACCAACCGCACGTGGAGCGCCCCCCAGCTCGCGGCCTGGATCGCCGAGAAGGCGCGCGGGATGAGGCCCAAGGGCACCGGCCCCATGTACTCGCCGGGGCACTCCTGGCGGGGTGACGACTGCACCGAGGACGGCGAGACCATCGACGGCCCCCTCCCACCGCATCAGCGCGGCGATGAGCGGTGCCGCGCCATCGGCTGGATCTTCTTCGACGCCGACGCGAGCGGCGACTGGCACGCGCTCTCCGACGCGCTCGGAGCCCAGGGCGCAGCCTTCGTGCGCTCGCGCTCGAGCGGCCACTGCACCAAGCCCACCTGCTCGGATCACCCCCAGGGCGCGGTGAAGTGGCACCTCGCGCTCCCCCTCCGCGAGGTGTGGACGCCCGCCGGCAGTCTCAACATCGACCGCGCCCGGTGGAAGGCAGACCTCTATTCGGCGGCGCGCTTCGCGATGCACCTCACCGGCGACCTCACCGGCCGGGGCTTCGACCGCGAGCTCGCGCAGATGCTCTGCCGGATGTACGTCGGCGCGCCGCGCGACCCGATGCACCTGGGCGTCGACCGCGAGGTGCTCGGGCGCGAGGGGCTCGGCTTCGATGCGCTCGCCTGCCTCGGGGCCCTCGAAGAAATGGGCGTCGTCGACGCCGCCGAAGTACGCGCAGCCCGGACCGCCGAGCAGTTCGCCCCCGGCCGCGCCTGGAACCTCGACGACGGCACGCCGCCCATGGTCGCGGCCTTCCTCGTCGCCGGGCTCCATGGCCACCAGCTCGCCAACGGCAGCCACGCGGTCATCTGCCCGTGGGAGGCGTTGCACTCGGGCGGTGAGCCGCTGGACACGTCCACGATCCTCTTCCCCAACGGGAAATTCCACTGCTCTCACGGCCACGCCGAGGGCAAGGCGGCGGGCGGCGCCGGGATGCGCGAGGTCCTCGCGATGCTGCCCCCGGAGGCGCAGGCGGCGCACCGGGCGGCGAGGGCGCGCTCGCAGTCTGCCAGCGCCAGCGCGCCCGCCTCCGCCCCCAAGGCACGCACCAGCACTCCCAGCGCCTCCAGCGGAAAGAGCAGCGACGTGACCGTCCTATCGAAGAAGCCCGCGCTCGACACGATGCTCGACGCCATCAGCACGGCGGACCCGGCGGCGAGTGAAGAGGAGTGCGACTGGTTCCACAAGCTCCACACCTCCGCCAAGGGCGGCGTCAAGAACACCTTCGCCAACGCGTGCACCGTGCTGCGCCACGCCAGCGAATACACCTCCCTGCGCTTCAACGGGATGACCATCTCCCCGGAGCTCGACGGCGCGGCCATCTCCGACGCGCGCCTCGGCGCCGTGCGCGAGGACATCGAGAACCGCTACGGCTTCTCGCCCTCCAACGAATCGCTCTCGCAGGCGCTGATCACCATCGCGAGCGAGGACGCCTACCACCCGGTGAGGCAGTACCTCGAAGGCCTCACCTGGGATGGCGTCGAGCGGCTCGATACCGCAGGGCCCGCCTACCTCGGTGCGGCCGACACCAAGATCAACAACACCTGCCTGCGCGCCTGGTTCATCAGCGCCGTCGCACGCGCGATGTCTCCCGGCTGCAAGGTCGACACGTGCCTCGTGCTCGTCGGCCCGCAGGGCGTCGGCAAGAGCTCGTTTTTCCGCGTGCTCGGCGGGGAGTGGTTCGCGGACACGTCCGTCGACCTCGAGAGCAAGGACGCGATGATGCAAATCAACCACGCGTGGATCTACGAGCTGGGCGAGCTCGACCACGTCACGGGCCGGGCGCACGCCGGCCGCATCAAGGCCTTCGTCACCTCCCAGGTGGACAAGTACCGCGCCGCCTACGCCCGGGCCGTCAGCAGCCATCCCCGCTGCAACGTGATCGTCGGGAGCACGAACGAAGACCACTTCCTTTCAGATCCGACGGGCGATCGTCGGTTCTGGTGCGTGCGCGTCCCGGGTGCCATCGACCTGGCCGCGCTCATCCGCGACCGGGCGCAGCTCTGGGCGGAGGCGGTCGTCGCCTACCGCGCAGGCGAGCCGTGGTGGCTCTCGACCGAAGCCGAGGCGGCGCAGCGGGAGGCGGCGGAGGAGTTCCGCACGCTCGACCCGTGGGAAGAGCGCGTCTCCGAGTGGCTGGCCTCCGGTGACCGACTCATGGACGCCGGGAAGCCGCTCACGACCCTGCGGCTCCTCGTGTCGGCCCTGGGGATGGAGGTGGGGCACGCGGACCAGCGACTGGCCAACCGACTGGGGGGCGTGTTGCGGCGGCTGGGGTACCGGAGCCATGTCCTGAGGGTGGAGGGGCGGAACACCCGGGTCTGGGTGCCCTGCGAGGAGAGGCTGTCGTGAGCGCTACGCCCTCCGCAGCCCGCTACGCCCCCGCTACGCCCTTCGCCGGGGAGGGTGTAGCGGTCCAAACGACTACGCCCATAGGCCTTTTCTCTCCTGCTACATCCGCTACACCCGAATCACGCACATATAGGGGAGATAGAGAGGGTGGCGACGAGATGCGCGAGGCGAGCGCCCGCACACGACCCCCCTCGTGGGAAATCGGGTGTTGCGGGCGTAGCGGTGTAGCAGTCGCCTCCCTCGCCCAACCCTCCGGCGCCCCCGGATGGTTGGCGTGGACCGCCCGCACCGCCCTCCCGACGCACGATCCGGCGTCCGTCCCCTCCGCCGCCTCTCCTGAGCCTCCTGGGTGCCTCTGCGCGCCTCCAGCGGCCGTGCCCTGGCTCGCGCCCCCGACGACAGGAGCGAGCATGGCGGGCGGCACCGTGGGCACCGTCCGCCGAGCGCTGCGCCTCCCGACCGTCGCCGAGTGCGCCGAGCTCCTGGGCGTCTGGGTCGACGACAGCGGCGACAGCAGGGCGATGTGGTGGACGTGGGCTCTTGAGATCGCGCGACGGGACCGGAGCCGGGCTTGCGTCTATGGCGGGGGAGGCGCGTGCCACGATGCACCGGGGCGTGCCATTTTGGCAGCGATGGCAGAGGGAGTGACAGAATGACAACGGACGGTGACACAATGGCTCATGGCGTAGCACTCCGGCTGCGCGCCCTCGCCGCGACGCGATGGATCGACCGCAGCGACGCGGCGACACGCGAGGCGCTCCTGGCGGGCGCCGACGAGATCGAGCGCCTATGCGAGGTGGTCGAGACGCTGCGGCGCACGATCGACGCGGGCGACCTCGCGGGCCTCGCTCGACGGGAGGCGGGGCCGGTGACGCGGCGGCAGTGGCGGGCGTGCGCGAGGTGCGGGCAGTGCTTCTGGCTGGCCGACGACGAGGCGGTGCCGGGGCATGGGGTGCGCGACGCGTGGGGCGCGGACCGGGCGTGTGGAGCGGTGGTGACGAGCGAAGGGAGCGAGGGGCGATGAGTCCACGGGATGCGATGCGGTGTGCGGGGTGGTCGCTGCGGCTGGCGGCGTGGGCGTCGATGCGCGCGATGGGCGCCCGCGTCGGGGTCGCGTCGCACGCGGCGGGTGTGCATCCGGTCGAGGGCGTGTGGCGCATGGTCATGGCGTACCGCGGCGGCATGGCGCTGGTCTTTGGCGAGGACGGCGGACGCGGGGCGGTGCGGATGGTGGGCGTGCGGGAGTTCGTCGAGGCGGGCGCGGTGGTGTTCGCGGTGGGCGACAGGGTGGTGTGGGTTCTGTCGGCGGAGAAGGAGCAGCGATGACGCGAGACGACAGGGTGTCCGAGGTGCGGGTGGTGTCAGAGGCAGCGTTCGCTGCGATGCTCCGGGCGATGCGGCCCGCGCAGATGCTCTCGGGCGACCTGCGCTCCGTGGACAACGCGCGCGACTCCAGCGGGGGGCTGTGCGAGACGACGGCGACGGAGCGCGCCATCGACCGAGGGGACGGGGCGCGGGCTCGCCTGGTGTCGCACCGCATCGACGCGGCGGCCCCGCGGCATCGGCCGGCGCTCCGCTGGCTGATCGACCGCGCCCACGTCGGAGACCTCGCGACGCTCGCGCGGCTCTACGCGGGGCAGCACGGCCCGATGGCCCTGCGGGACGCGCTCGACCGGGCGCAGGCGAAGCGCGCGGAGGCGGCGGCGACCTACCAGCGCGAGGGGCCGTCGCCGGGGTGCGCCATGACGGTCGACGGGATGAGGGCGCGGGAGGCGCTGACCACCGCGATGACGCGGGAGGCGGCGGCCGACGCCGCGCTGTCCGCGTGGGGCGTCGAGGCGCTGGGCGCGGCGTGCGAGGCGTGGGGCAGCGCGGGCGAGGAGCGGGCGGCGTGACCACCCCGCACCCGATGCGCGCTGTCAAACTGCGCACACCCTGCGACACGCCACTGCCAGCGCATAGCCCGATGGATTCGCGCGCCGTCGAATGCACTTGACCGTGGTCGCAGGCCATGCCCGTCTGGCTCTCGCGCGCTCGCCAGAGCTTCGCCGCTCTGAGGGCGGCTCGCCCGGTCGCTGCGACCACCCACGCATCCCGGCGCAGTCGCCCTGCCCTTCGCGGGGCAGGTGGAGGGGCAGCACCTCCTCGGGGTCTCCGCTGGTCCCCGTCGCTCGCGACCCGTGGGCGACGGCCGCGGGGGAATCTTTCGCAGCGCTCTTGACGGGGGACCATTCGGACATCCACCGTCGTTTTCGGTGGCCGAGTTGCGTCCGCTGACGATCGCGCAAGTAGCGCGGCTGCTCGGCTATACGCCTCGCCACGTCACCCGTCTGTACGACCGCTGGGCCGCACGACAGCACGACCCCACGATGCCCCGCGTGACCACGATCCCCGTCGCCATCGGCAGCGGGGCGAAGCGCGCCGCGAAGGCGGTGCTCTGGCCGGTGGCGGCGTGACCATGAGCCGCAAGCACCACGACACACCTACCGCGCCCGCGATGGACTCCGCCGCTGCGGTGTGGCTCCCCCTCTCTGCACTGCGCCCCAACCCGCGCAACCCCCGCGCCCACGGTGCCGAGGTCCAGCGCCTCGCCCGCACGATCGTCCGTACTACCTGGGGCGCACCGATCATCGCGCAGGCGAGCACGCACCGCATCATCGGCGGCCACGGTCGCCTCGATGCCGCGCGCCTCATCATGGCGGGCATCGAGGTGGACGGCATCGCTCGCGGCGGCGCGGATCACCGCTTCGACCGCAGCGCCCCCGCCCCCGGGCTGGTGCCTGTGCGCCTCGTGGACGTCAGCGACGCCGAGGCCGACGCGATGACCCTCGCGGACAACGCCGTCGCCCTCCAGGGCCACGACGACGCGGCGGCGGTGGTGGCGATGGCGACGGCGGCATTCGAGCGCGACGCCCCGACGATGGCCGACATGGGCTACGCGGCGGCGGACCTCGACGCGCTGGTGAAGAGCGCGGGCGACGCGGTGCTTGCGGCGGCTGCGGGCGCGAGCGATGGCGACGTCGAGCGGCACGAGATCATCGGCGCCCTCGACGGCGACGACCCCGGCGCGGAAGAGCCACCGCCCGACGCCCCGGTGTTCAGCCGCGCGGGCGAGGTCTACGAACTCGGGCCGCACCGGCTGGTGTGCGGCGACTCGCGCGACGCTGCGGTGTGGGCGCTGCTCATGGGCGACGCTCGTGCCAACGTCGTGTTCACGTCGCCGCCCTACGCCGACCGGCGGGCATACGACGAGAGCAGTGGGTTCAAGCCCATCGCGCCCGACGACTACGTTGCGTGGTGGGAGCCGCTGCAAGCGTGCGTGCGCGAGCACATCGCGCCCGACGGCTCGCTCTTCATCAACATCAAGCCGAGTGTCACGCCCGACGGCGACGCGACCGAACTCTACGTCTTCGACCTCGTAATCGCGCACGCTCGATCGTGGGGATGGGCGCTTGCGACTGAGTTCTGCTGGAAGCGAACGGGGGTGCCGAAGTCGGTCACGCGCCGTTTCAAGAACCAGTTTGAGCCCGTCTATCAGTTCACCCGCGGCGCATGGAAGATGCGCCCCGAAGCCGTGATGCACCCGTCAGACGTCGTGCCCGTTAGTGGCGGCGTTGGCAGCGGCTACACCGACTGGTCAGGCCGCGGCGATACGGCGCTAGCGCAGGGCGTCACCGGGTCTGTCTTCGGTGATACCCGCGCCCGCGAGCCCGGCATGGCCTACCCCGGCAACATGCTGCCCACGTTCAACGGGTCGCACGAATCCACCGGGCACACCGCCGCGTTCCCCGTCGGTCTCCCCGAGTTCTTCATCAAAGCATTCAGCGACGCGGGCGACGTCATCGTTGACCCGTTCCTCGGGTCGGGCTCCACGCTCATCGCGAGCGCGAAGAACGCCCGCGTGTGTCGCGGCTTCGAGATCAGCCCGCGCTACTGCGACGTTATCCGCCGCCGCTGGACGAAGTTCGCCACGAGCGCAGGCGTCGACCCCGGCCCCGGTGCGCTCGATGGCTGACCGCCTCTCCCTCACCCCCGAGCTCGCGGCCACGATCCGCGGCGCTCGCCTCGTGGGCACCCCCCTCCGCGCGTGCGCGAAGGCGGCGGGTGTCCCGTGGGACACGATGATCGGCTGGCTTCGCGTCGGCCGCGCGTACAACGCAGCCGCGCCCTCCGACCGCAACCCGCGCCACGTCGCGCAGGCTGCGTTCGCGGCGGAGCTCGACCGCGCCGGGGCGCAGTGCGAGAGCGCGCTTCACGCCCGCGTGATGAAGGCCACCGAGGATGACGGGCGGCTCGCGCTCGACGTGCTGCGGTGGAACGAGGAGCGCGGCACGCGGCAGCTCAAGCGGCAGCTCGTCGCGGCGCAGGTCGAGGTCGAGCGCCTCCGCGCTGCTGGTGAGCTGGTGAATCGCACCGACCTGACCAGCAATGGCGGCGCGCTGACGATCTTCGCCCCCGCCGAACACGAGCCGTGAACGCGCCCGCCGCGGTCCCCACACGCTCCGGCCCGGGCGTGTGGTGCCCGCTGCCGATGCAGCGCGACGCCCTCGCGTGCGGCGCCTATGAGCTCTTCCTCGGCGGCGCCGCTGGCCCCGGGAAGAGCGAATACCTCGTCGTCGCACCGCTGCGGTGGGTGGGCCATCCGACCTTCCGCGCGGTGCTCTTCCGCAACACCTTCCCTGAGCTCCAGCGGACGCTGATCGAGAAGTCCCGGCGCATCTACCCGAGCGCCGGTGGCGTCTACAACGAGGCGCGGCATCTGTGGACGTTCCCGAGCGGCGCGCAGATCGAGTTCGCGTACCTGGAGAGCGATCGCGATGTGCACCGCTACCAGGGTGCCGAGTTCCAGTTTTGCGGGTGGGACGAGCTGCCCCACTTCACGGAGTACGCGTACCGCTACATGCAGTCGCGGCTTCGGTCCGCGGCGGGCATCCCCATTCGCCTCCGCGCGACGGGCAACCCCGATGGCCCGCACCTCGAGTGGGTGCGCGCCCGCTTCGCGGCGTGGATCGATGGCGACGTGCCTGCGGGCGAGTCGCGCTGGTACAGCCCCGACGGCGTGATCGTACCGAAGGGGACGGAGCACGCGCTCTCTCGCTGCTACATCCCCGGGCGGTTGCGGGATAACCCGTACCTCCCGCCGGAGTACGTCGCGCAGTTGATGGCGCTCGACCCGGTGACCCGGGCGAAGCTCCTCGACGGCGATTGGGACGCCTGCGTCGGCGAGGGAAAGCTTTTCCACCGCGACTGGTGGCAGTACCTCGACGCCGCCCCGCCCGTCGCCCGCAAGGTGCGTGCGTGGGATCTCGGCGCAGGCGGCGACCCGACCGAGGGCGTGCTGATCGGCGACCGCGGCCCGGGGCTCATCCCGCGGTACGTGGTGCTCGACTGCATCACGCACGTCGGTCCGCCTCACGAAGTCCACGCGCTGATCGCGGCGACGGCGCAGGCCGACGGCCCCGACGTGATGGTGCGGCTCCCGCAAGACCCCGGGCAGGCTGGGAAGGACCAGGCGCTCACCTACGCCCGGGAACTCACCGGCTACACCGTCCGCACGAAGCCCGTCACCGGCGACAAGGTGGTCCGCGCAGGCCCCTTCTCCTCGCAGGTGGGCGCCCGCAACGTGGCGATCCTCCGCGCGCCCTGGACCCCCGGCTACGTGGCGCAGTTGCACGCCTTCCCCGACACCCCTCGCGACGACCGGGTGGACGCATCGAGCGACGCCTTCTCCGAACTCGCCTCCCACAGCGACGCGACCTCGGCCCGTCCTGCGTCCCGCCGCTCCGTCCCCTCCTGGGGCTTCTGACCTCCCCTCCCGATGCCCTCCGACACCACCCGCCGCGTCACCAGCGCTTCGCCGCAGGACCGCTACCAGCGGCGCCTGGGCGCAGGCCTCACGCCGCAGTCCATCACGGCGGTGCAGCGCGAGGCCGACACCGGCCGCATGGCGTCGTGGGCCGACCTCCTCGACGAGGTGCGCCAGGGTGACCCGCACCTCCACGGCGACCTTGCGAAGCGCGAGCAGGCGGTCAGCGGCGCGGAGTACGAACTCCGCCTCCCTGCGACCGCGTCGAAGCGCGACGGGGCGAAGGCCCTGCGGCTCTGCCAGGACGCGCTCGACGCCGTCGAGGTGCCCGCGGGCTCGCTGGGCCTCTCCTTCCGCGGCGCGTTGCAGCAGCTCGCGAGCGCCACCTACCACGGCCGCGCCGGCGTCGAGGCGGTGTATGCCCGCGAGGGCCGCTACCTCTACCCGCGGCACCTCTACCCGATCCACGCGCGACGGCTCGCGTGGAGCAATGAGCGCGACTGGCGCCTCTACCTCTACGACGCGCAGAGCGGCGACACCCGCTTCGCACGCTTCCCGGGCATCCCCTGCGACGACCCCGCGGCCTTCCCTCGCGGGAAGCTGATCCTGCACACCCCGCGAGCGTTCGGCACGTACCCGACGCGTGAGGGTCTCGGCCGCGCGATCGTCTGGTACAGCGCCTTCAAGCGCTGGTCGGTTCGCGACTGGATCGCGTTCGCCGAGTGGTCGGGCCGCGGGCTGCGCGTCGGGAAGTACGCCACCGGGCGCGACCCGTCGAAGGACGCCCGGGCGAACGACGAGGACGTCGAGATCCTCGCCGCCGCGCTCGATGCGATGTCGTCGACCGTCACGACGGTGATCCCCGACACGACGGACCTGAGCGTCATCGCGGCGCCCAACAGCGGCGTGCACGCGGAGTTGGTGAAGCTCTGCAATGGGGAGATGTCTAAGGTCATCCTCGGCGGCACGCTCACCAGCGACCCCGGCGACAAGGGCGCCCGCTCGCTCGGCGAGGTGCACCTGCGCGCGATGTTCCAGCTACTCCGCAGCGATGCGGAGGGCCTCGCCGACGTCATCCGCCGCGACCTGCTGACGCCGCTGGTGAGGATGAACCTCGGCGACCGCGCGCCGGTCCCCTTCCTCGCGCTGAACGTCGAGCCCCCCGAGGACGCGCTGGCTCGTGCGGAGCGGCTGGACCTCTACATGAAGCACGGCCTCACCGTCTCCGCGAAGTGGCTGCGGGACGTCGAGAGCATCCCTGACCCGACGGACGGCGAAGAGGTCGTGGGCGGCAAGCCCTCGGCTCCGCCGAAGCCCGCCCCGAAGCCCAGTGAGACACCGCCTCCGCCCGCTGACGAAGCCGCCTGAGAGACACCATGACCTCCCCCTCCATCACCGCTGGAAAGCGAGTGCTCGGCCGCGCCATGCCCCTCGCAGCATCGCAGGCGACGAGCCCGTGGAACGTCCTGGCCTACGCCACGAAGCTCCGCGGTCGCGGCGCCGGCGTCGAGCTCACCGCGGCCGACTTCGCTTCGTGCGTCGCCAACTTCATCCGCTGGGGCCGCGAGATCCCGGTGGTGCTCTACCACGCGGACACCGACGCGACCGCGCACCCCGACAGCCGCAAGGCACACGCGTGGATCGTCGAGATGCGCGTTGGTGCGATGCAGCGCGGCGGCGTGTCGTGCGCGACGCTGGAGGCCCGCTTCCGCTGGGTCAACGAAGCGACGCGCGCCAGCGTCGACTGCGGAGAGCTCGCATTCGGGAGCATCACCATCGTCCAGGGCGGCGTGGACGAAGAGACCGGCGCCGAGTGCGGGAGCTTCCTGTGGTCGTTCTCGTTGACCAACAACCCCGCGCTGATCGACCTCCCCCGCATCGCCGCGAGCCGCACCCTGGCCGCCGGCGCCTGGTGCGGCGACCTCGACGACCGCGACGACGTGGTGGAGATGCTCCGATGCATCCTCGGCCTCCCGGCGCTCGCCGATGAAGCCGCTATCGCTGCCGAGCTCGCGAAGCTGACTGCGCTCCTCGCCGCGCCCGACGACGCCAGCGGCATCGACGCCGACGACATCATCGCTTCGCTCCGCAGCGCGATGCGCCTTCCCGCGCTCACCAGCGCCTCCGACGTGCTCGCGGCCATCCGCGCCGCGCTCGCCCCCCCCCCTTCGGCCCCGGGCGAGATGCCCGAAGGCCACAACGATTCGGCCGATTCCCGGTCGATGTCCCGCGGCTCGAGGGCCGCAAAGGAAACCCGCATGAGCACCACCATGATGGCCCTCGCGGCTCGGCTCGGCTTCGCCGCTCCGACCGAAGAGGCCGCCGCGCAGCACGTTGCCGCGCGCGCAGAAGAGTCCACGGAGGTCCGGCGCTCGCTGGGTCTGCCGCTCGCGTCCGACGCGCAGGCCGTCGCCGCGAAGATCACCGCGCTGCACAGCGACGCGGCCAAGGTCGCCGTCCTGTCGGCCGAGAACGAGGCGCTCAAGAGCGTCGAGACGGAGCGCCACAGCCGCGAGGTCGTGGAGCACGTCGAGGCCCTTTGCGCCGACCCGGTGATGACCAAGAGCCGCGCCGCGCTGGAGAGCTTCGCCCGCAACGACTTCGCCGCCTTCTCCAAGGCGTACCCGAAGCCCGCGGTCACTGCCGCGTCGCTCGCGCTCACCTCGCGCATGACCGGCTTCAGTGGCGAGCGCACCCCGGCCCCCGTCGGCGGTGAGCCCGCGAGCCACAGCGACCGCGCCAACGCGCTGGCGCTCGAGATCCAGGCCAAGACCCCGAGCCTGAGCTTCCGCAAGGCGCTCGAGATGGCCTCGGCGCAGATCATGGCGAAGGTGCAGTCATGAGCACCGCCATGCGCCAGCCGGGCTTCATCACCCAGCGCACCGCCGAGGCGACCATCGCCGACGGCGTCGTGTGCATCGTCGGTACCGCCGACTACTCCGCCACCGTGTGCAGCACGGACCCGGTCGCCGGCATCCTCGGCATCGCCAAGGTCGACGGCGCGCAGACCGTCGCCTCGGGCGCCACGGTCGACATCGTCACCAGCGGCGTCTACCCGGGCATCGCCATGGCGAGCATCACCCAGGGCCAGGCCGTCACCGTGGGTGACACCTCGGGCGGTCTCAAGCCCGCCGCCCCGTCCAGCGGCGCCAACGCCATGGTCGTCGGCATCGCGCAGAACGACGCCTCGAGCGGCGAGCGCGTGGCCGTCCAGATCCACATCTACCTCATGCAGGGAGCGTGAACGTGAACTCCGAAGACATCCTCGAGCTGGCGCAGCGGTCGCGCGCCCTCAAGCTCTCGCAGACCGAGGCCCGCCGCGTGGAGCTCGGCCTCGGCATCGGCGCCGTCCACCGCGACGCTGCGCTGACCAACCTCGCCATCATGTACTCCAACCGCGAGTTCATCGCGGACAAGGTCATGCCCGTGATCTCGGTCGCCAAGAAGAGCGACGAGTACTTCAAGTTCGCGGCCGACACGATGATGAAGAACGCGGCCGTCGACCTCGTCGGCGCCGAGTCGCTTCCGGGTCGCCCGTCGATCGCGCTCGACAGCGTCGGCACCTACTCCTGCCGCGACCGCGCGCTGATGGACTTCATCAGCATCGACGAGGAGCTGAACGCCGACGTGCCGCTCTCGCCGCGCATGGACGTGACCGAGATCCTGACCAACTACCTGCACCTCGCTCGCGAGATCCGGGTGGCCGCCAAGGTGTTCGGCTCGGGCAACTACGGCTCCAACACCGCCGCCCTCGCGGGCGCGGACCGCTGGGACGTGTCGACATCCGACCCCGTCGCCAAGATCAACACCGCGCTCCGCGCTCCCGTGGGCGCCCGCCCCGACACCATGGTGATCGGCGAGGAAGCCTGGGACGCACTCCGCGTGCACCCCAAGATCCTCCAGTACGTTCTCTCGCGCGCCTCCAGCGCGTCGGGCGCGACGCCGCTCATGGTCGACCCGTCCACCGTCGCCGCGATGTTCCGCCTCCGCGAGGTCATCGTGGGCGAGGCCATCTACAACACCTCCGCCGAGGGCGCCGCCGCCTCGTACAGCCGCGTGTGGGGCAAGTCCTGCGCGCTCATCAAGGTCGAGTCCGCGCCCTCCAAGCGCCGCACCCGCACCTTCGGCTACAGCTTCCGCTTCGGCCAGATGGAGACCTACTCCATCTTCGCCGAGCTCCCCGGCCGCGCCGGCGGGACGTACATCAAGGTCAGCCACTCCGACGATGACGCCATCATCGGCGGCGACAAGGTTGGCTACCTGTACACCACGGTGGTGAGCTGATGGCCCGCCACGACCGGCGCCCGGGCTTCCGGCCGGAGGCGCCCGCGCCCCCGCAGCCGCCCCCGGTGCCCGTCGTGGCGTCTCCGTCCGTCGCTGCCCCCATCCTGCCCCCTGCGCTGCCCGTGGAGCACCCTGTGGCCCCACCGGCGGCGCCCCTCCGACTCGTCGCCCTCACCTCCATCCATGGGGGGCGCATCTACGCCCCCGGCGACGAGATCCCCGCCTCCATCGCAGCGCAGCTCTCCGAGGGAGAGCACTGGCACCGGGCACCATGAGCGAGCAGACCGCCATCGCCGTTGTGGCCGACGTGACCGCGCGCCTCTCGACGCAGGCCTACAACCGCCTGTACGCCAAGAACGGCGGCGGAGCGCCCGCGGACACCACATTCCTCACGCTCTGCCTGGCTGAGGCCAACAGCTACTTCCGCGCGATGACCCGCGCGGCCTTCCCTGACGGCGTCTACACGACGACGGACACGCTCGACCCGGCCATCGTCGGCTGCGTGGTCGACCTCTGCAACGACGTCGCCGCCTCGCGGCATTCGTCCTACGACGCCGAGAACGGGTACGCGATCAAGGGCGCGCAGGCCCGCGCGTTCATCAAGCAGCTGAACCGCGACGCAGACGCGCGAGCCCCTGGGAGCGCCGCCGTGCGCCCCGTCCCGCGCGCTGTGAATAACAACCTCACCGACTCCAGCGGCGCGTACACGAACCCCTACGGCCGCGCCGCGGGTCGTCGCGACGCCTCCGACTTCTGATGCGCTTCGTGGGCGTCGACGCGTGGCTCTCCGACCTGGAGGGCGCGCTGACCGAAGAGCTTGCGGCGGGCATGGAGCGCGCGGGTGAGATGGTCGCCGCCGAGGCGCGCAGCACCCACGACTACGAGAACCGCACCGGGCTCTTGGAGGAGCGGACGATGGTCGGCGGTCCTGTCACCACGACCACGAACCACGTCACCGTCCTCATCGTCGCAGACACCCGCTACGCCTCGTTCATCGAGGACGGCACCTCGCGCATCCGTCCCCGCCGCTTCCTCGCGAAAGCCGCGGAGCGCCGCGCCTCCGGCATCGACGCGGAGCTGGCCGTCGCGCTCCACCGCGCAGGCGAGCGCGTCTCCCGCTGACCCATGACCGCCACGCTCTCGACCATCGACACGGCGCTCTTCGCAGCGCTCGCGGCTGGGCAGCACACGGGCACGCCCACTGCGCTCCTCCCCTTCGCCCTCGTCGGCCGCTACGCGGGCGAGGTGAACGAGCAGGGCATCATCGACGCCTGCGCGCAGTACCCCAGCGCCTTCCTCCGCTACGACGGCGGCGCCTCGACGCGCACGGTGGATGCGGTTGAGGGCGTCGAAGACGCGGGGCTGGAATCGTGGACGGTGCTCGTGTGCTTGGAAGAGCCGCGTGCTGTTGACGAAGCTGCGCAGGGCTCCTCGCCGCTCACTCCCGGCTTCCTCCCGCTGATCGAGCGCGTGATCGAGCTCTGCAACGGGCTGGTCTTCGACGGCGCCTTTCGCGACCGCCGCGTCCGCGTCGCCGACTACGGCCGCCCGGTGCTCATCAAGCGCGGCTCGCTCTACGTCTACAGCGTCCGCTTTGAAGCGCGTCGCCCGCTCCCCGCGCTCGCGCTGACCACCGCGCAGGCGGGCAACGGACAGGCCCTCACTGCCATCGCGGGCGACGTGAACCTCACCGGCACCGAGGACACGGCCCCGTCGCCGTTCGTCCAGCTCCTCGAAACGTACTGACCCCCACCGCACAGGACACCCCATGAGAATCACCATCCACATCCGGGCGGTGGGCGACCTCCTCGCGCCCTACCTCGACGACGCCGGCCGATCCATCCCCGGTCGCTACGCCGGCCGCCATCGCAAGACCCGCGAGGCGCTCCCCGAGGGGGAGACGGTCATCGACCACCCCGACTACCAGCGCGCCATCCGCCGCGGTGAGCTCGCGCTCGTCGCCCCGAAGCCCATCGCCCCCGCCCCCGTGCCCGCCGCCAAGGAGATCAGCAAGTGACCACCGGACTCTCCGCCTCGCGCAAGACGCCGGGCATCTACCTCGCCGTGATCCTCGGCGGAGCGGGCACCTCGTCGGGCGACGCCCCGAAGACCATCCTGCTCCAGGGCAACTACCTCGCGACCGCGATCACCGCCGCCTCCCCGGCGCTCTCCGTTGCCGCGGGCACCATGGCCGCCGCGACCCCGACGTTCTGCGCCAGCGCCGACGACGCGGGCACCTACGCGGGCCGCGGCTCGGAGCTGCACAACATGGCCGCCGCCGTGTTCGCGCAGTACCCCGACGCCACCGTCTACATCGAGGGCGTGGCCGACGGTGGCGGGACCGCCGCGTCGCTGGTCAACACCTTCGCGACGAACGCCAGCGCCGCATTCACCATCCGCATCTACGCCTGCGGCAAGGTCATCGACGTGCCGGTGGCCTCGGGCGACACGCCGACCGTGATCGCGACGGCCTGCGCCGAGGCGATCAACGACGAGGACACGCTTCCCTTCACCGCGCAGTTCCTGGTGGGCGCGCTCACCCTCACGGCCAAGCACACCGGGCCTCGCGGCAACGCGCTCGTGTGCGCGTTCTCGTTCATCTCCGCCGCGGGCCTGGAGACGGCCATCACCACGTCGTCGACGTCCTCGGGCGCGGGCACGACGGGCATTCTCTCCGGCGGGACGCAGGTGTCGGGCGAGTACTGCTTCTCCCTCGGCGCGACGCAGGACTCGTGGGCCAACGCCATCGCGGCCATCGCCTCGACGAAGTACGACCGGATCATCGCGTCGTGCATCGACTCGACCAACATCGACCTGCTGACCGCGCACCTCGACAGTCTCGCGCTGGTGACCTCACAGAAGCGGCAGCAGGGCATCGTGGCAACGGTCGCGGCCTACGCCACCGCCGTCACGCTCGCGACCGGGCGCAACAAGAGCCGCCTTCAGATCGTGTGGCACTACAACAGCCGCATCCCGCCGTGGGTGTTCGCTGCGCAGGTGGGCGCCGCGAGGCTCATCGGTGACAGCGCCGCGGGCGGTCGCCTCGTCGGAGAGGCCACGGACCCCGCGGCCAACCTCGACGGGCTCGAGCTCGTCAGCGTCACTGCGCAGAACACCGTGGCCGACCAGCCGACCGCCACGGAGATCGAGGGCGCGCTGAACAACGGCCTCACGCCGCTGGTCCCGAGCGTCAACCGCCCGGGCTTCGTCACCGTCGCGCGCTCCATCACCACGCGCTCGCTCGCGTCGGGCGTCCCCAACTACTCGGTGATCGACACGTCGAACGTGACCATCTGCGACTACGTGGCCGACGACCTCAACAGCTTCCTCGCGTCCACCTACGCGGGCTTCAAGCTGACCTCCAACAGCAGCGACGGCCTTCCGCCGCGCGCTCCGAACGTCACCACGCCGAACCTCATCCGCGCCGTGATCGCACAGCGCCTCGCGGAGCACGAAGAGGCCGCGATCATCAAGGACACCGCGGCGAACCTCTCGCTCCTCACGGTCACCGCGTCGGCGACGCCCGGCCGCGTCGACTGCGAGATCCCCTGCGAGCCGATGCCCGGCCTGCACGTCCTCGGCGGGGACATCCGCCAGCTCTCCTGACCTGACACCCCGCACAAGGAACAGCATCCATGGCCATCTACTCCGCACCGGGGTTTGTCGACTACGCCGGCGTCCCGGCGCTCCAGCCGAACTCCGTCGACTTCAGCATCGAGACCGACAACAAGGACGTGCACACGCTCCTGCTCGGGCGCGCGGGTCACTCCGCGGGCTCCAAGAGCGTCAAGGCGTCCGTCAACTCCGCGATTCCCCAGGCGGGGATGGAGATCGATTGGGTGGGCATCGGCAACGCGCAGGCGGAGATCAGCCTCGGGTTCCACCTCGCGGGCAAGGTCTACAACTGCCGCGGCGACGTGCGCTCCGTGAAGCTCGGTACCTCGGTCGACAAGGCCAATGAGGTGTCGTTCGAGTTCTCCGGCCGCATCGTGAACATCGTCTGATGGCCATCGACCCCAGCGACCCGTTCGTGCGGGACACCCGGCCCTCGCTCGCGAAAGCGCTCGGGGACAAGGGCGTCGCGGTCAAGATCGTCGACCTCTTCGACGGCACCGAGGCGCGCCTCGACGGCATCCCGCTCGCGCTGCGGGCGGTGCCCAACGAGGCGCGCGTGAGGGCCGTTGCGGCGGCGGTGAAGTTCCTCACCGAGAAGTGCGGGCTCACCGAGTCGTACCTCTACGACACCGCGACCGGCGGCGCCGAACTCGACCTGGAGACCAAGGTGCAGCTCCTCGCGGTCGCGCTCTGCGAGCCCGCGCCGCCGCACGCGCCAGTGGTCGACAGCGCCGATGGTCTGCGCGCACTGCTCGAAGCCGACGAGGTGGTGCAGATCTTCGAGAGTTACGCCGACTTCGTGGCCGAACGCTCGCCGCTCTCCCGCGCCAAGAGCGCGGAGGAAGTCGAGGCGGTCCTGTCCGCGCTGGGAAAAGGGACGCTCCCGGCTTCGCGGCTCACGTCCTTCGATTCCGTTACGCTGCGGCGTGCCCTGCACTCCTTGGCTGTGCGGCACGAGAGGCTGATGAGCTCCAACTCCTCGGACTCGTCGCCCTCGAACGAGCCGCCGCAGACCGCGGCCTAATGAGCCTCTTCGGGCTCGACCCGCGTCCGATCGCTGATCGCTGACCATGCCGCGCGCCACCCTCATCATCGACGTCGACACGTCCGCGGTCCGCCGCGCGATGGGCGAGGTGCAGAGCCTCACCCGTCGCGCGCAGGCCGCGATGACTGCCGACGCCACCCGCGGAACCTCCGAGCGAACGCGCGCCGTGCGTCGCGGGGCCACCGCGGAGACCGCAGCCGCGCGCCAGGTACAGCGCGACCGGCGCGCGGCCGAGAACGCCGCTACCGCCGTCGTGCGGGCGACGTCCGCCGAGCGCATCGCCACCGCGGGCCGTGAGTCGCGCGAGCGCACGGCCATTGCCATCGCTGCCGTGCGCGCTGCCACCACGATGGAGGTCGAGCGGACCCGCGCCCACACGCGCGAGGAGATCGCGCGCACGAACGCCACCCGGCGCGAAGAGCAGCGACGCACCGAGGCCGTCCGCTACGGCCGTCGCGAGCAGCAGAGCCGCATGGCAGGGCTCGCACGCGCAGGCGTCGCGACCGTCTACCGCACTGGTGTCCAGGAGCACGGCCAGATCCAGGACGCGCGTCAGCGCTCTGCGTCCACCGACGCGGCTCTTGCGGGCGCTGTAGGTCTCGCTGGCGGTGACGCCAACGAGGCCGCGGCCCGCGCGCGTCAGCTCCACGCATTCGCCGAGGCCAATCGGCTCCCATCGGCGGGCATCGCTGAGGCCGCCGCCGCGGGGCAGGCGGAGTTCAACGTGCTCGGCCAGCGCGGGCAGTCCGTGCAGCAGCGTGACGCGCAGTTCCGCGCCTTCCTCGCCGACTACGCCGATGGCGCGAACACCTTCGCGGACCCGTCGCAGCACGTCCGCCTGTCGGGGATGCTGCGGTCGGGCGGCTTCGATGAGTCGACGCGTCAGTCGGCGCTGTCCGTGATCGGCGCCGCGACACAGGCGGGCTCCGTCGAAGAGGGCGACCTGATCCGCGGCGGCATGAGCGCGATGATCGCCCGTATGCGCGGCGCGCGTCAGCAGGGCGGCGAGACGATGCAGCAGGCGCAACTGCGCGAGCTCACCGAGGCCGTCACCGAGATGGAGGTCGCCAAGTCGTCGGGGCTCACTGCGCGCATGAGCGGCAACATCCTCCGCAACGTCGGCCAGCGCCTCCGCGGCACCGTCGCACAGGACAAGCTCTTCACCAACGTCTCGCAGGCAACGCAGACCGCAGGGCTCACGGCCGAACAGCAGGCGCGCTTGCAGGCCACGCTCTTCGAGGCCGACCCTACCCGTGAGGGACAGATGCGGCTGCGGGAACGATACCAGTCCGGCGTTGGGCTCGCCGAAGGCGCCGCCGCCGCGGGCATCACCGGACAGCAGTTCCAGAACGTGTTCGCAGGCGGCGGGCGCGGCAACGCGCAGGGCCTGCAACGCAACGAACAGAACCTCCTCGGCGGACTGCTCAACCGCGACGCCGAAGGGCGCACGGGCGTCGAAGCGATCCGCGCGATGCAGGGCGCCGGCGGCATCACCGCAGCCGACCGTGAGCGCCTCGCGGGCGTGCGCCAGGGCACCGACGCTGCGACGCTGGCGGGGCAGGAAGAGCACGCGCTCAATGCCCGCCGGAACAACCTCGCCGCGGGCATGAGCGACACCACGGCAGACTTCGTTGCAATGCACCCCGTGCTGACCAGCGCCGTCCAGGGGTTGACCGGGCTCGCTACCTCCGTGGGCGGATGGATGGGTATGCGCGCGGCGCTCGGGTACAGCGCGACTACCGCCGCCACTGGCGCCGCGGGTGGAGCCGCCGCCACCGGCGCGGCCACGACCGGAGCCGGCGCGCTCGCGGCCGTCGGCGGCATGGTGCTCGCGCCCCTCGCTGCCGCCGCGGCGATCCTCTTTCACACCCGGAGCGACAACGACTCGACGGACATCAACGCCGAGGGTCTGCGACGGGCTCGTGCGGGCGGATCGGCCGCGGGTCCAGTACAGGTGTCGCTCACCCCGGAGTCCGCGGCGGCCGTCGCGTCGGCGATGCGGCAGGCACCCATCACTGCCGCTGTCACCCCGCACGACGCCGCGCACGCGGCTTCCGCTGCCGCTCCCCAGGCGCGCCGATGAGCCAGCCCCTCGACACCCTCGCCGAAGCCACCTACGAGGACCTCCCCTTCCCCGTGAGCGCCGTCTCCGTCGAGGGCGGCCACGACTTCGCAGAGCACACGGCCTACCTGCGCCGCGGGGCCGACATGGAGCCGTGCGGACAGAAGCCCTACAAGGGCAGCTTCACCATCCCCTGCGTCGACACCCCGCAACTCATCGCGCGCTACGGCCCGCTCTTCCGCGCGCTGCGGGAGACGATGGTGCAGCTCTTCGAGAGCACCCCCATCGGCACCCTCACGCTCCCGGGCTACGACGCCTTCACCGCCGCCATCACCGGCTGGACGGGCGAACTCTCGCCCGAGGTCCGCAACGGCGTCGACCTCAAGGTGACGTTCACGGAGCACAACGGCAGCGCCTCGCTCCTCACGACGCCGTGGAGCGCGACGCCCGCGAACACCCCGGCGACGGTCGCGACGAAGGCCGCGAGCACGGACGCGGCGATGGCGCTGGTGAGCGCGACCGGGTGGACGGCGACCACGACGGTGATGACGACGCAGCTTGCGGCGCTTGAGGCCGCCGCGCTCCCCTACACCGCCGTGGCCGAATGCTTCCGGCTGATGCTCGCGCCCATCACCAGCAACCTCGCACTGGCGCTCTTCGCCCCCGCGTCGGCGCACGCTGCGGTGGTCGAGCTCCTCGCCCTCCAGGCCGCGGTCTACGACCTCCGCAGCCGCTACTCCCCGACGCTCTCGCAGGTGCGGCTCTACACGGTGCCGCGCACGATGGCGCTCTGGGAGGTGGCGCAGAGCGTCTACAGCGATGCCTCGCTGACGACGCTCCTGCGGGCGGCCAATAGCATCCCTGATTGCTTGTTCGTGGCGCAGGGCACCGTGCTGACCATCCTCCCGAAGCCCTGAGCCGATGGCCACGCCGCACACCGTCGCCGTCACGCTCTCCAGCGGGACGGATGTCGACGTCTTCGACCGCTACACCATCACGCTCGACATGATGCGCGCGGGCAACCCGTGGACCGTCTCCATGTGGCGCTCCATCTCCGGCGCTCGGGAAGCGTCGTGGGAGGTGCTGCGGCGCGAGGTGAAGCTGGGCGAGAACATCACCCTCTCCATCGATGGCGCGGCGCAGATCACCGGGCGCATCGAGACGCTCCGCACCGCAGCGCCCGACGACAAGGGCGGTGCCACGATGGTCATCAGCGGTCGCGACCTCGGCGGCATGGCGATGACGTGGGACGCGGACCCGACCGTGCGGCTCAAGGGCCTCGCGCTCTCCGACGCGTTGACCGCCCTCTTCACGCCCTTCGGGGTGTCCGTCCTCATCACCGACGCCGCCGCTGCGCGCCTGGTGCAGTCGGGCACCAACCGCACCTCGCTCGGCCGCCCCTCGCGCCCACACGCCACGCACACCACCCGCCCGCACAGCCCCTCGCGCGGCGTGCACGCGGCCCACGCGAGGCGTCGCGCGCAGCCCATCGACCAGAGCCACCCGCGCGCCGGGGAGAAGGCGTGGGCGCTCGCCGAGGAGATGTGCCGCCGCGTCGGCTTCCTCATGTGGGTCGCGCCCTCGGCGGCCGGTGGCCTCGCGGTCGTGGTCGACGTCCCGGCTTTCAGCACGGCGGACGTGTTCACCTTCGGCCGGCGCATCGAGAACGGCGTCGCCACGGGCAACATCCTCAAGGGCGCCGAGAGCTTCTCCATCAAGGAAGTTCCCTCCGAGGTGAACGTCTACACGGGCACCACCCGCGGCGACCTCGTGAGCAACCGCAGCCGCTCGCGAGTGCCCAACGCCACCGTGGCGACGGCTGCGGTCAACCGCGGCTTCCTCGCGTCGCCGATGCCCGCGCAGGTGCGCCACATCAAGAGCGCCCGCTCTCGCACCCTCGCCGCGAGCGCGAAGGAGGGGGAGCGCGTCATCGCGGAGGCGATGGCCAGCTTTCGCCGCTACGAGCTCACCGTCCAGGGCCACGGGCAGACCGTCGCGGGCGTCGATCGCCTGTACGCGCTGAACACGATGGCGCGCGTGCGTGACGACCTGTGCACCTCTCCGACCGGCGCTCCGCTCGACGAGTCGATGCTCATCACCAGCGTCACCTTCGAGGGCGGGCGACAGACCGGCACGACGACGACGATGGTGCTTGTGCCGAAGGACTCCATCTCCGTGATCCCCCAGGAGTGACCGTGGACGAAGACCCCATCGACGCCTTCAAGGTGCTCTCGCTCACCACATCGACCTCGCGCCGCGTCCTCACCGCGCAGGTGGCCGGCGTCGGGAGCGAGGGCGCCGACGCCACGGCCGAGCGCTTCGACGACGTCGAGGTGGCGCAGCCAGCGGGGCTCATGGCATCGCCCGCCCTCACGGCCACGACGGAAGCCCTCGCGGTGCGCCGTGGGGATGAGCTGATCGCGCTCTTCCTGATCGACAAGGGAGCCACCGTCCAGGCGCTCGCCGCGGGGGAGACGAAGCTCCACGGCGTCAACGCGACCAACGCGGCGACCGTGGTGCACATCCGCGCCTCGGGGGCGATCGACATCACCAGCGCCAACAACGGCGCGATCAACATCTCGGCGCACGGCACGGGCGACGTGGTGGTCAACGCCGGGACGAAGAAGGTTGCTGTGGTGGGCGACGTCACCACCGGGCACACGCACGCCTTCGCGCTGACGGCCGGGCCTTACCCGGTGGCCGGGACCATCACCAGCGCGACGGACACCATCTCCACCGCAGCGGGCTCCCCGCGCTTCAAGGGCTGACACCATGGCGCTTCAAGTCGGGGATACGGCCTGCACAAGTGGCATGGCACAAAGGATCTACCTCGCCATCGTCGGCGGCGTGAACACCGGCTTCTCCGGCACGCTGACGGCCGCGCAGGAGAACAGCATCAAGGCGCTCGCCTACGGGATCGCGGTGGGCGTCGTGGGCGAGATCCAGACGAACTCCTCAGTGACCGTCACCGCGGGCATCGACGCCTTCGGGGCGGGCATCCCCGCTGCTCCCGTAGTGCTTTCCGGGGGCGCCATATGAGCTATGCAATCACCAGGGCGCTCGGCTCCGCTGGCGCGCCTACGCTCGTCCTTCGTGGGAACTGGACGCGCGCCACCTCCCCGGCGCTTGAGCAGGTGCTGATCGCTCTCCGCACGCAGCTCGGGAGCTCGCCCGCGATGCCCTCCCTGGGTGTCGATTGGGCGCGACTCGACAAGCTCCGCACCTCGGCGCAGGCCGACGCGGAGACGGCCATCAAGGCTGGCCTCGACTTCCTTGTGCGCGCCGGGACCATCCGCGACCTCAAGGTGAGCGCGAGGGTGTCCGCCGCGCGCGGGACGCTGACCTACGCCGTCGACTTCTTCGACGTGCTGCTCTCGACCCGACAGACCACCGGCACGCTCACCCGCGGCGCCTGACAGGACACATGAGCTACACCGGCCGCGCCCGCGACACCATCCGCGACTCCCTGCTTTCCTTCTGGTCGCAGGAGTACACCGCCGCCGGGGAGCGGCTGCTGATCGCCCCCGGCTCCGACGCGTACCTGTGGGCCTCGGCGCTCGCGGTGATGCTGGAGGGCCTCGAGGCGCAGGCCGAGAGCGTCGCGCGGGACATCCTCCCCGACCAGGCCAGCGACGAGGCCATCGCGCGCCACGGCAGCGTGGACGGTGTCGCCCGCCGCGCCGGCGTGAGGTCGCGGCACACCGTCACGGTCACCGCAGGCGTCGATGCCACGTACACGTTCCCCACGGGCGTCACGTACCGCATGGCCTACAGCGACGGGACGCTCTACACGGTCGACTCCGTCGCCGTGACGATCGCCGCGGGCACCGGCACCATCACCGTCACCGCGGCGGACATCGGCGCCGACCCGACCCGCGCCGTGGCCGACGTGCTCACCTTCGTCAGCGCGCCCACCGGGCTCGACGCTACGGGCACCGTCGCCTCCGTGGCGACCACAGGGACCGATCAGGAGAGCTACTCCGCGTGGGCCGCGCGCATCATCGCCCGCAGGCAGGAGCGCCCCGCGAGCGGCAACCGCGCCGACTGGCAGGACTGGGTCGAGGGCTACACCGGCACCACCATCACGAGAGCCTACGTCTACCCGCTCCTCGCGCCTCCCGCGTCGTACCCGGGCGCAGGCACACCCGATACGCCGGGATGCGTGACCGTGGTCGCTGTCGGCCCCGCGCAGGGGGACGTCCTCACGAACACCCGCGTAGTACCGACTGACGACGCCTCGACGCGCACGGCGGGCGCGGCGCTCACTCGCATTCGCGACTACATCGAGGGCGACCGCACCGTCGCAGGCGTCGCGACCGACGACGGCACGATGCTCCGCCCTGTGACGATGGTGGCCGACAACGCGGCCGTCGAGGCGATCAGCGTATCGGCGCAGAACGTGGTGCTCTCCTGCACGATGACCGCGACCAACGCCTTCCCCTGGGTGGGCGCCATCGCGATCATCCTCAGCACGGACACCACCATCAAGGTCACGGGCAACTACACCGCCCTCGCAGGGAAGCGGGCCCTCGTACTCCCCGCGACGCCCACGGAGCGCGGCGGCTACCGCGCCGTGACGCTCGGCAACGCGAACTTCGCGGCGGGCAACACCACGTTTACGCAGGCCACGGGGCAGGAGGTGGGGTTCCCGACGGGCTCGATCTACCCGTGCCCCGCGAACTGGGACACGATCCGAGACGACGTCTTCAGCCACTTCGACGGCCTCGGGCCGGGGGACACCACCCCTGCCTCGCGCTGGCCCGCCGAGGACGTCGAGGCGCGCGCGACGCTCTACCGCACCGGGCTCGCGGCCGACGTCATCAACGGCGCGCAGACGCCTGCGGTGGCGACCGGCGTCCTCTCCTGCACGGTGACGACGCCAGCGGCCGACGTGACGCCAGCGGCCAAGACCGTCGTCACCCTGGGGTCGTTGCTGGTGACGCCGTAGTCACTGGCACCGGCCGTTCCTGCACACCAGGCCGCTGATGCAGACGTTGCCGCAGCGCCCACAGTTCGCCCTGTCTTCGGGGATGTGCGCCTCGCAGCCGTTGGCGAACATACCATCGCACTCCGCGTACTCCGTGAGGCAGGTGTAGACCGCCCGGCCGTTGGTGCATGTGCACTCCCCATGCGCCACGCTGCACCGCTCGCACGCGGCCACGTCCCAGGCGTAGGAGCCATCAGGGAGCGCGGGCCACTGGACATCGACCACGTCGGGCGTGTCGGTCCCACCGTCGACCACATCCATCCCGCCAGCGTCCACCGTCACCGCGTCGAGCGCCCCGGCATCCACCGCGGGCCTGTCTTCGCCCACGTCGATCACCGCTCCGCTGTCCGCCGCCACGGCGTCGGGAGCGCCCGCATCGACCACCACGCACGCACCGCCCACGCACACCGTCCCGGCTCCGCAGGCGCCCCCACAGGGGCCAGCGTCGGGCGTCGAGGCGTCGGGCAGGAGCACGGGCTCCGCGGCGCAGGCGGTGAGGGCGAAGAGCAGGGCGAGGGCGTAGCGCATCCCCGCAGGGTAGCGCCGCCGGGGGAGGGGCGGTCAACGGTCGCCCTCTTGCGCTCCCACCATTCGGACATCCACCCTCTCTAGCGACGGCATTCCTGCGCCCTCCGCGCCCCCGGACCCATGCCCAACATCATCCAGCCGCTCCCGACGAAAGAGGGCGCGATCGGCGACCTTGCGCGCCAGCTCCTGCGACTACTCGGTCCCGCGTACCCCGCGGCCGACAACTCGCTGAACGCGGCCGACGCGATCAACATGGGGCGCGGCATCAGCGACGCGCGCGACACCAACGCGGCTTCGCTCAACGAAGCCTTCCCTGACACCGCGCTCTATCTCTTGAGCGAGTGGGAGACGATGCTCGGGCTCCCCGTGAGTTCGGGCCGTCTCACGACGACGGAGCGCCGCGCCGCGCTCCTCGCCCGGTGGCGCACGCGGTTCTCGGGCTCGCCTGACTCCATCATCAGCGCCCTGACGCCGCTCAACAGCGACACGCCGCCGACGATGCGCGAGACGGTCGCCCTCGCCTCGACAGCCAACCCACCGCGGGTGTTCGCCTTCACGCTGAAGGTGATCCCCGACGTGAGCGATGCGGCGGCCCTCGCGCCGCTGCGCGCGATCGTCGACGTGATGAAGCCCGCGCACACGGTGGCGCAGTACACGGACCAGTCCCTCACGGCTGGCTTCCGCTGCAACAACGGCGCGTCTCTCACAAACAACACGGTGCTGCTCTAATGGAACCTGTCCCTCAGACCTACGTCAGCAACCAGCAGATCCTCGCCGCGGAGCTGAACGACCTCTGCGCGCGAGCCGCAGGATTCGCACCCGCCAACCAGAACAACTACATCGGCAACGGCGCGACGGTGACGCCCGACGGCTCGACCGAGGTGGCGTGGCTTCTGGGCATCAGCGCCGACAACGTCGCGACGGGCAACCTCGTCGTCGTGGACGACTCGATCGACTGGCGCGACCGCATCGTGGTGGCCGACTACGTCCCGCTCACGAGCAACGCTCGGTACCCGGGGCAGGCGGATGACTACCTCTTCGACTTCGCACTGACGCGACGCTGCGGGTACACGGGCACGGGCGGCCGCGACGCGGGCAACGCGACGCCGACCGCAGGCAACCCGCCGGTCCCGGCGACGGCGGCGTCGTGGGCGGTGCAGGTCGTGACCAACCTGTGGCTCTACGCGCAGCCCTCGACGGGTGAGCTCGCGCTCTTCAACAACACCGGCTCGACGATCACCGTTCCGACGCTCTTCGTCCGCTGCACCGCCAAGACCGGCCTCCGCCCGTAGCCCTCCGCCTCTCCCTCGCACGCACCGCACCCCATCGCGACGCCGCACGGCTCGCAAGAAAGCACCGCCATGCCCAGCTCATTCGTGACCGCCGCAGGCCTCGACGACAACAACACCTTCACCGCCGCGCAGACGCTCGCGCCGACCGCGATCACCAGCGGCGTGCGCGTACCGCTCACCCTCACCGGCGCCGCCGACACCGGCATCACCGCGTCGACCGAGCAGGCCGACGCGTTCTTCAACGGCGCGCGCACGCTCACCTTCGCGACGGGCGCGATCACCGCGCAGCGCTCGTTCAAGTTCGCGGCGCCCACCCTCGCCTTCGCCGGCGCGTCGACCGTCACCACCGCGGCCACGGTCTACATCGACCGCGCCCCGCAGGCCGGCACCAACGCGACGCTCACCAACAGCTACGCGCTCCTTGTGGGCGCGGGCACCGTGCGCCTCAACGGCTCGCTCACGATCGGCGGCGCCGAGGCCGCGTCCGCCGCGGTGGCCGTCACCAGCACCACGCAGGGCTTCCTCCCGCCGCGCATGACCGAGACGCAGCGCGACGCCATCGCGTCGCCCGCCGAGGGCCTCGTCGTCTACAACACGACCAGCCACAAGCTCAACGTGCGCGTCGCTGCCGCCTGGGAGGCGATCACCTCCGCCTGATCCCGCCGCCCTCCCGCCCACCGCACGGAGCCCCACCATGTCCAAGATCCCGCCATTCACCGCCCGCGCCGCGTCGCTCACCCTCACCGGCTCGCTCGCCGCCGTCGTGGGCTCCACGGCGGGCGACGTCGCCAACGCCACGTCGGGGGCGATCAAGCTCGGCTCGCTTCAGTACGCGCGCCTGGTCTGCCAGTACGCCCGCCACGCATCGAGCACGACCGGCGCGCCGGTGTTCGCGGTGGACGGGTCGATGGACTCGCCCGACACCGCCGCGGCGAGCGTCGCGAGCTGGGTGCCCATCTTCCTCCTCGATGGCGCGAGCTTCACCGCGGGCGCCATCGACGGCTACCCCGAGGCCTTCGCCGCGCTCCCGACGGCCACGGGCACCACCACGCGGGGCACGCCGCTCTGGGACGTGCGCGGGTACCACTGGATGCGCGTCCGCATGACGGACGTGGACGTCACCAACCGCGGCGCCGTGACGGTGCTCACGATGGGCGGTGAGGCGTGAGCGGGCTCGACCCGAACGCGGGCGGCGCGCTCGTTGTGCCGGGCGGCGGCACCTCCCTCCCCACCGCATCGGGCGCGGGTGAACTCCCCGTCTCCACGGGCGCGGGCACCACCTACACCGCGACCTCCGCGGGCGACGTGCTCGCGCTGGGGATGGTCGCTGCACTCACCGGCGAGCCTGCGGGTGCGGCGCTCATCAGCGACGGCCTCGGCGGCGTCACCGAGACCAGCGCCGACGTGAGCGCGGTGCTCGCTGCGGCGAATGCGGCGGCGGCGCGCACGGCGCTCGGAGTCGCTGGCGTCACCCGATTCGCCCCCCCTCTCGCGACGGGGCAGGGATGGACCCTCGACGGGACCATCGCCGGGATGACGTGGAGCTACGAGACCGGGGGCGTCGCGCGCCTCACCTACGCCGCAGGGCCGTTCACCCACGACCTCGCGGGGCCGCAGATCGAGAGGGCGCTGACCTTCGACCCCGGCGCGCGCTACCGCGTCCGGGTCACCCCCCGCGCACAGACCAGATCGGCGGGCGTGCGGACGATGGCGGGGCTCTACATCCGCAACGCGGCGGGCACGAAAGCTAGGGTGCTCTGGTGGAGCGGCAACGAGCGACTGCTCTACACCGGCCCCTGGACCCTCAACGACGGCGCGTTCGACGGCATCCTATCGCGCGGCGCCGATGGATTCACGCTCGACGGTACGGACTCGATGGAGATCCGCTGGAACGAGCAGGGCGCGCTCTCCTACGTCGCGATCGGCTCCACGGGGCTCGCCCGCGTGCTGCATACCGGGACGCTCGGCTTCATCCCTGCGGCCTTCGGGCTCGCGGGTGCAACCGACGACGCCATCACGGTGGGGACGCAGGATTTCAGCGGGCTGAGCGTCGAGGCGTTCGGATGAGCGATCAGCACACGTCCCCGTGGGCTGTGCTCCTCGCGGAGATGACCGCGGCGGGCATCGGCGGCCACGCGATCGAGTCCCTCTCGCACCTCCCCGGCTGGGTGGGCGGGCTCATCGGCGGCGCCGTCGTCGGCGTCACCCTGCGCCTCTTCGGCCCGACGCTCGACGTGTGGGGCCACCGCATCAGGAACAGCGTGGCGCCGCCTCCGCCGCCCGCTGCCCCGCCGCCCGCTGCCCCGCGCTCTCACTCCGTGCTCGTGGTCGACGACCACGACGGCACCCGCCACCTGCTCGCGGCGATGCTGCGGGAGGCGCTCGGGTGCACGGTGCACGAAGCGCGCAGCGGTGCGGAGGCGCGCGGGCTCCACGCACGCCACCGGCCCGCAGCGGTCGTCTGTGACCTCATGCTGCCCGATGAACTCGGGAGCGACGTGCTCGCGGCCATCGGGCGCCCTGGCGACGTCCTCACCAGCGGCGTGGCGGACGCTGATGCGCTCGACGCGGCCGCTCACCGCGTGGGCGCTGTCGCGATGCGGAAGCCGCTCGACCGCACGCGGATCGTCGACCACCTCACCGCCGCGCTCGGCGGCTGATCTCTCACCTCCCCGGAGTCCCCATGCAACACGCCCTCGACCTCGCGCGGCCCTACGCGCCGCTGATCCTCGCCCTCGTCGTCTGGCCCATCGTCGGCGCCGCCCTGTCGTGGTGGCTGTGGTGGGACACGCCCGAGCATTGGGAGGCCTACGCCAAGGCCCACCCCGGACGCGCGCTCGCGATCCGCGCCCTCCGCACCGTCTCGCCGCACCTCCGCAAGCTGGTAGTCGCGTGGCGCGACTACGCCGCCGCGCGCTCCTCGCTGCCTCCGCTCGGCGTCGCCCTCCCCGCGGAGAAGACCGGCGCGATCGTCGTCAGCGAGACGCGCCCCGTCGCGCACCCGACGCCCGCCGACGGCGTGGCCTTCGACGCGCAGCGCGTGGCCCTGGGGGCGGTGACCGTCGACCCCGCGAAGGGCGACGGGCAGCGCGGGAGCGTGGATCTCCCCGGGCTGCTCACCTGCCTCATCGCCGCGATCCTCGCGGGCGCGCTGCTCGCGGGGTGTCCCGTCGTGCGCGAAGTCGCGATGCGCGCCGCCCCCGGCGTGCCCGATCCCGTCGACTGCCGCCCCGGTGTCCAGCGGTGCGACGGTCTCGCCCCCGTCGTGTGCAGCGCCTCGGGCCGCGAGTGGCCCTCGCTGCCCCGTAGCGCCTCGGGAGAGCCGCGCACCTGCGCCCCCGGCGTGTGCGTCGTCAGCGATGGCGGCGTGGCCCACTGCGCCCTCGCGGCCGATGGAGGTGGACTGTGAGCGCCATCCCCGTCGACCTCGCCCTGCGCATCATCCGACGCCGCGCCGACGCTGCGGGCGTCGAGCTCATCCTCCCCGGCGACCCTCGCCGCGATGCGATCGTCTCCCTCGTCGCCCTCGGGCACAGCGTCCAGGGCACAGGCGTCACGCGCGCCCACGTCGCGGAGGGCGTCACCGTCACCCTCCCCGGTGTCCCCGGTCCCGCGGCCGTGCTCCTCGCCGCGATCCCCTACGTCGGCGGCGCGCTCGCGGCGCTGGCGCAGGCTGCGGGGCGCACCTCCGTCTGCCTCTCGCCCGCCGCGCTCGCGACGGGGGAGGGCGCGCTCGCGACGTGGTGGCACGAGGAAGGCCACTGCGGCTCCATCGCTCGCGGCGGGCTGATCTACTGCGGGGCGTACCTGCTCGCTCCCGAGGTGCGCGCGGGCGGGGAAGCGCCCTGCTACGGCAACGGAATGGCGGTCCGCGTCGCCACCGGGTCTGACGTGGACGATGCCGCGCGTCAGGCGCTCGCGTCGCTGGAGAGCTACGGGCTCGACGATGACGCGCGGGCGCTCGCTCGCGGGATCGTGGCGTCGGCGGCGGAGACGATCCGCGCGACGGGCGATCACGGCGGGGTCGTGGCCGAGCTGCGGGCCGAGCTCGCGGCTGAGGGGTGGGTACTGTGACCGGCGGCGGGCTCTCCCTCGAGGAGCGGCGCGCCGCGGGCCTCGCCCCGACGCTCTCGCGCCTGGCGCCGGCCGTCGTGGTGACGGTCTACCCATCGGGCTCGATGGCCTCGACCGCTCGCGACGCCCGCCCGATGCTCGAGCGGCTGATGCGCGTCGCCGCCCCCGGTGACCTCGCGGTGTGCACCCACGACCCGATCACGGGCGACGAGCGCGCCCTCACGTCGATGGTGCGCGACCTCGGGCTCCGGCTGTGGGTCGCATGGGGCGCCAACCCCCACGTTCGCACCGCTCGAGCGAAGGGCCCCGCATCGGCCATCGACGTGTGCGCCCGGTGGTCTGCCGCTGCGGCTGCCCTCGGCGCCGAGGTGGTCGAGCTCAACGGCGAGCGCGTCGGGAGCGGCAACGCCCACGATTGGGTGATGGACGCCCCCGGCGACGCCGCGCTCCTCCCGGCGCTCGCATCGTCGCTGATCGACACCGCCCGCGCATCGGCCCCCCGGGCGCTGGTGTCGTGGACCTCGCACGACCATCCCAAGTGGCACCGCCTCCCGTGGCGACAGATCCTCGGGCCGGGTGGCGTCGACCTACACGCGCCGCAGCTCTATGCCGCGGACACCCGCAGCGACGCCCCCGAGGGACACCGCCAGGCCGCGGGGCGGCTCGCCTCGGCGGCGGCGCAGTGGCGCATCCTGGTGGACGTGGGCGAGGTGCGCCCCGAGCTCGGGCCGGGGGGCAGCGGCTGGTGCGCCTACGGGCAGATCCACGGCCTGACCACGGCGGGCGCGCTGATGGTGCTCGACTCGAGCGACACCTCCCGCGCGTGGGCGCTCCCGACGCGCTGCGACGACGCGGGCCTGCGGGCGCTGGAGGTGCTGCTCACCGCGCGTCGGCTCCACGGCCGCGCTGCGGGCGCCATCCGTCGCGCGCAGGTCGCGCACGGGCTCGCGGTCGATGGTGTCGCGGGTGCGAAAACCCTCGGCGCCTTGGGCCTCGCGTGACGCCCCTCGCCCCCGACGCCCACCGCTGGCTCCCCACCGGCCCGCGCACGCACACCTGCGCTCGCTGCCACCGTCGCCGCCTGGCCGACGGGCGCTGGCGTGCGCCCGACGGGGCACCGGGCGACGGGCCGTTGCCGCCGTGCGACGCCCAGGGGGATGCGTGAGGCGGGCGCTCTGCCACTGGCTCGACGCGCTGCTCGCGTGGGCCTTCCGCGGGTGGTGGCCGTAGCGCCACCATAAGCCGCCCTGCCTACGCGCTCCCGCCGCGAGCCCATGGGTAAGAGCCGCCCCTCTCGCCTGACTACGCGCAGCCGCATCCCCGCGGCCCTCGCGCCCCGGGCGGCTGGCTCTCGCTCGACGCCCCCCCCGGTGCGACGCTCGCTGAGGTGTTCGCCGCGCAGGGCGCCCACGGCACAGGCCGCCCGCGCTCGACGTAGCGCGCCACGTCCCCGCGACCGCGGGCGACGAACTCACCGCATCCCTCACCGCCCGCACCTCAGCGCCTGCCCGTCGGCGCTGGTACAGCACCACGCCGTGTGCCCGTCGTGCGTGTGCCATTCGGTCGTCAGCATGATCGCCGGGGTGCCGAAGTACACGAAGGCCAGTGTCCGCCGCCGATCGTCGAACGGCGGAAGTCGCTTCCCGATCTCAAGCGCGATCTCCGAGCTGAGCGCTGTCTCCACCGCTGAGAAGTTCCCGAGTAGCATCACCGCCTCCATCGCCCGATCAGCCACGCCACCAGCACCCGCCCGGTGCGCTCGACGGCGCGGCGCTCTGCGGCCTCGTCGTCGCGCGCCTGCTCCTCGACGAGCGCTCGCGAGTGCCGCAGCACCTCCAGCTCCATCTGCGACGGGACTCGCGCCAGCGGCGTAGCGACCACCCCCGCGCGGCTCATCCGGCGGCGCTGTGTCACGTCGCACCTCGCAGCCGCTCATACGCTGCACGCGCTTCGACGAACGCCGCCTCGCTCCCGCCCGCGTCGGGGTGCGTGCGCTTCGCCGTCTCGCGCCATGCCGCGGTGAGAGCGTCTGCCGTCGGCCAGTCGCGCAACCCCAGGGCGCGGAGGTCGTCGTTGCTCGCGGCTCCCGTCGACACCGTGCCGACCTGTCCACGGAAGCGCCCCGCGCCGCTCATCACCCGCTGCGCCGCGTACCACTGCCGGATGCCCGAGGGCATCGACGACCACGAAGCCCACCCATCGGGCGGCGGCCCGAAGGCGCGGCGGCACGTTGCCTCGTAGGGGTCGGGCTCGCGCACGCCCTTCGCGAGGCGGCGGAGCATCTCCTGCCCGAGCATCGTGAGCGCAGCCTCTTCCGACGCGGCGCGGTCGATCTCAACGACGGCCTTCTCCGTCCCGTCGATCATCTTGACCGCGAGCATCGCGCGATGGTGCCCCCACCCGAGCTCCGCTTTGGGCCGCGAGCTCGTCACCCGCCATGCCGTCGCCCACGGGCAGCACGCATCGACGTACTCCGCGGCCACGAGCTTCGCGGCGTCTCTTGCCTCGCGGGCGGTCACGTCGGCCTCGCGGGGAAGAGCACCCACCCGTCGACGGGTCGCGACCAGTCGATGGGCGCGAGACGCACCGCCCCCGCGAGTAGCTCCGCGTGCGATCGCCGGTCGCGCGGGCTGCATCGCTGACAGAGCCACCCGAGGCTTGAGCGCTGGCCGGGGATGGTGAACATCACCCCGCCGCAGAGTCGGCAGGTCGGCGTGCCGTCCGCGGCGTGGCTCTCGGGCTCGCAGCGCGGGCACGGATCACCGATCTGGCTGCGGGTGTAGACGCGGCCCGAGCCGTAGCAGCGGGTGCACCTCACCGCCCACGCTCCCGCGCCGCATCGGGCGCCGTGACACTCGCCGCAGCATTGCGTCGCTGCGCCTGCGGCCACATCGTCCAGCCGTCGTCAGCCGCACTCCCTCGCACGAACGCCTCGCCCGCGTCGTAGACACGCTGCACCGACGCCTCCGGGGCGCGCTTCTTCGTCCACTGCCCCGTCTCGTCGGTGTGCAGCGCCGCGATACCAGCGAGCGCGGCCGATCGCTCCGGCTGATGGTCAGGGCACGCAGGCGGCATGTGGTCGTAGCCGAAGCCCACCGCATCGTCGGTGCGGTCGCACCACCCGCAGCGGCGCCCTGGGCGTGGCGGTCCGTACATGGGCGGCGGCCACGCCACGCCCTCGCGGTCGCAACGGCGGCTCACGTCGCACCGCCCACCGGATGCGCCTGGCACCCGTCGATCGTCCCGCCGTCATACGTCCAGCCGTAGTCGCTCGCGGCCACCGTCGCCGCGTGCTCGTCGGCCCCTGGGAGCGCGTGGAGCGCCGTGCAGCCGGGGTGGTCGCATGTGATGACCGTGCACCACACCAGCGCGGAGAGCGCGAGGCCGTGGACGTGGGCGGTCGCCGTGTGATGCTCGACGCGGGCGGTCATCGCTCCCCCTCGTGCATCCACCGCAGCGCGAGCAGCCACCACACCAGCCCCAGCCCGAGCGCCGTGCCCGTGGCCCACAGCGGCAGCGCGAGCCGGATGCACGCCGCCAGGAGCAGGACGCCCATCGGGTAGCCGCCGACGATCACGGGCGCCGCGAGGCGGTCGCCCATGCGCCAGACGTAGCGCGGCGCAGGGGAGCGCATCGCCGCCAGCTCCCGCGTGAGGCGCTCGACCTCGGCGCGGAGGGTGGCCTCGGAGGTGCGGTAGGGGGCGCTCATCGGTCGCCGCCCTTCGCGGACTCGGCGGCGAGGCGCGCCCGGACCAGCGCGACGATCAGCGCGTTGCGGGTGGTGCTCGCACCCGTGGGCGAGGGGACGGCGTTCAACCCGCGCACGATCGCGTCGAGCGCCATCACCTCGCGCTCTGTGAGCCCGGTCACGTTGAGGTCGTGCGGCTCATCGGGGCCACGGGGGACACGTTGTTTGCCTGCCACGCGGGGAGTCTGCGGGCGCCTGCGTCGAATCGTCGAGGACATAGTGGGATGTTATGGCACGCATCCTAGGATGGTGCTAGACGAATCCGAGGATAGCCCCACGACGGGGCGGCGGAGGTGAGCGATGGACGAGATTGCGGATCTGATCCAAGAGGCTACGCGGGGCACCCCGACGGGCGCCGACTGCGACGACTTGGCCGCGCTGATGACGGACGAACTCTGTCGGCGGACGAACTCCAGCGGCTCCGTCGGAGTCGACCGCGAGGGTGACCGCCGCGTCGCGAGCATCTCGCTCGACGATGACGGCGAGTGCTTCGGGATGGCGCAGGGCCACGGCGCGACGTCGTGGGATGCGCTGGTGAGCCTCGCGATGGTCACCGGCCTATGGGTGCCAGCATGACCACCCCCCACACGCCCCCTGCGGCGCTGCTCGACGTCGCGGCGATCGAGGCGCGGGCTGCGGCTGCGACGTGCCCACGCTGCCACGGGCGCGGCACGGTCTACGACGGCACACCCGCGGGCTACCTCGTCGAGCGCCAGTGCGTCGCGTGCCTCGGAGCGGGGCGCCCGTCGAGCGACGTCCTCGCGCTCCTCGCCGCCCTCCGCACCCTCGCCGCCCAGCGCGCGGGCGAGGCGGCTGCGGTCGACGCCGCCGCGCGGTCGACGCGGGAGGCGTGTGCCGCTCAGCTACGAGCGCGGGCCGAGTGCCTGCGCCGCTACGCCTGCGAGGCCACTGCGAAGGCCGACGCCGCGGAGTACGCGCACGACGCCCGTGAGGTCGACGCCTGCGCGGCTATCGTCGCCAGCGTCGCCCTCGCCGCGCCCGAGGCGGCGGTCGACGTGGTGGCGCTCGTGCCGCGCGTCGAGGGCGCGGAGGCAGACGCTGCGTACCTCACGCACGCAGCGAACACCGCGCCCGACCTCGCCCGCCAGGTCCTCTCCCTCGCCGCCGCCCTCCGCACGGAGCGAGCGGCGCGGGAGGCGGCGGAGGCGCAGCACGCCGCCGACGTGGCGGCTGCGGTGGCGGGGGAGCGGGAGCGCGCGGTGGCGGTGTGTCGCGCCGTGGCCGACGGGTGGGAGCGCGCGTCGACCACGGCGAAGGTCGACACGGGGCTCGCGCTGATCCGCGCGGAGGGTGCGACCGAGTGCGCCGACGCCCTCGCCGCGCCCACGGGAGGCGGCGAGTGATCCCCCTCGACCGCGTGCGGGAGCTGCTCTCCCTCGCTCCCGGCCCTCACGGCGGGACGCTCATGGACACGTCGATGGTGCACGACCTCGCCCGCGACGTCCTCACCCTCGCCGACGCGCTGGCGACGGCGGAGCGGGAGCGCGACCGGCTGACGGCGTGCCTCGCGCGAGCGAGCGCCACCATCGAAGAGACGGAGCGCGCGAGGTACGCAGCCGAAGAGGAGCGCGACACCGCCCGCAGCGCCCTCGACGGGCTCGTGGCGGCGGTGCGGGCGGAGCGGGAGGCGGAGCGCGGTCATGCCGCGGTGCGCGCCGACGACGCCTCGCGCGGGCGGCACCTCCGCGCGGCTGAGGCGGCGGTCGATAAGGCGCGCCACGCCACCGACGCCCTCCTCTCCGCCGCGCCCCCGCGGTCGACGGTCGACGCGCGGGTGGTGCGTGCGTACCTGCGCGCGGATGCACGCTCCGCGACGGGCACGCACGCCGACGCTACGGCGCTCGCTGCCGCCCGCACCGCCCTCGACGCCGCGCTCGCGGGGTGCGCGTGAGCGCCGCGACGGGTGCACGGACGGTCGCCCTGAGCGCTGCCACCGTCGCTGCGCTCGCGCTCTACGGCGCCGTCCCCACGGCCGCGGAGGTGCGCGCTGCGCTAGCTCGACGCCGTGCCGCGGCCACCTGCGCCCCGGCGCGGGGGAGGTGCGGGCGGTGAGCACCTTCGACGAAGCGCGAGCGGCGTGCGGCGCTCGCTTTGGCCACCCCGCGGACGTCTACGTCGTGAGCGCCTGTGCTCGCGCGTGGTGGGCGGCGTCGTGGGATGGGGCCCGCGACGACGAGGACGGCGTGCTCCTCGCGGAGACGCACACGGGTGCGATCGAGCTCCACGCGATGCGCGGGCCTGCGACCGAAGCGCGATGGACGCTTACCGGCCCCGACGCCACCCCGCTCCCCGACGCCCTCGACGCGGCGGTGCGGTGGATGGCGGAGCACGCCCCGTAGCTACCGCCCACCCCCCGACAGCCACCCGCCCCGACGCCACCGATACAGCGCGTCGTGCTTCACCTGTAGCTCAGCCTGAGCGGCTACCAGCGACCCGCGGGCGAGGAGCGCGTGGGCGTCGCGGGTGAGGAGCGCCACCGCCACCGCGAGCGCCTGCCAGGCGTCGGGGGACACCCAGGCGGGGCAGCCGGCGGAGGCAGCGTGGGAGAGGGCGGCGACGGCGGAGGCGAGGCTGGGGGTGGGGCGGGGCATGGCGGGTATCCTTCCACCGCCTCGAGCCCCGGCCCCTGGAGGGGTGCGGGGCTGCGCGGGAGGGGACGGCGGGATCAGGCGGCGGACCAGGCGGCCTCGCAGGCGCGCTCCCACGCCTTGCGGTCGGCGTGGGCGAAGCCCTCTTCGATCGCGCGCTGCGCGTCGAAGTCGAGCTCGTCGGGGTCCGCCGCGCAGGTGACCGAGCCGACCGTGCCCAGCCGCACCACCGCCTCGACGCCCTCGGTCGTCTCGCAGGTGGCCTTGAAGGTGCTCGCGTCGACGTTCGCCATCCGCACATCCACGTCGACCTCGGCGCCCGGGTATTCCGCGACGAGGGCCGCGGTGAGCGCCGTCTCGTAGACGCTGAGGGCGTCGTCGCCGAGCTGCTCCGCGGCGAGGGTCGAGAGATTGTAGGAGACGGTGATGGTGGAGAAGGTGGGGCGGGTGGTGGTGGTCGTCATGGCGCGTGCTCCTGCGGGGCGTCAGTGCCCCTCAACGCCGCGAGCCCCGGACTCCTGCGAGCCGGGGCGGTGTGCGTGCGCTCGGGGCGCTGGGGGCGGGGTCACATGACGTTGCCGGTCAGCTCCATCCGACCGATGCGGCACCGACCCGCGAAGATGCGAAGGACCGCCTCCGCGTCGCGCTTGGTGTAGCGGCCGAAGAAGGACTCGACGCCGTTGATGGTCTCGAAAACGGAGAAGCTGAGCGAGGTGTACATGGTCGGTGTCCTTCGTCGGCGCGGCGTCCATCGCCCCCGACGAGAAGGAATATGCGTCCGATATATCGGATGGTCAATGCTTTCGTCAGGGTGCGCGGTCGATTTCGCGCAAACGCTTGTGGCGCAGCGGTTTCGCGACGTGGGGTGCGGCTTACGCGGACGTGTAAGCGCGGCTGACAGGCTGCGCGCCGTCCCCCTGCGCCGGGAGCTGGCGGGCGGCGCTCACTCCCCCGCCTCCCGCGCCGCAGCCAGCGCAGCGCGTGCCCGTGCGTAGCGCGCCGACGCCGCAGCCTTGCGCTCCGGGCGACGGGTCGCCGCACACGCCCGCTTCGCCGACTCATGCTCCGCGTGGATGTCCGTCACCAGCGCCGACCACGCTCCTGCGATGGCGTCGCGGCGTCGAGGGCGGCGGACGTCGATCCACGGGACGATGGTGTTGCACGCCACCGCGTCGATGTGCGCGGTCGTGCCTGCGCTGAAGGTGTACGCGCTGCACACCAGCGCATCCGCCGCCTCCCCTCGCGCGGCGAGGACGCGGGCGACGGCAGAGCGTAGTTCTCCCAGGGTGGTCGGGCTACTCATCGCCACCCCCCGACCGACCGCGCCGCAGCCAGCGCAGCCGCGGCCTTGCACTCGACGGCCCGAAGCGCGGCGCATTCCTCCGGCGGCGCGCCACGGCGCTCGGCGATTGCCCGCTGCCGACGCGTGTCCGCCGCCCGCGCCCACACGACATCGAGCACCAACTCCCACAGTCGCCCGACGGCGTGGGCCTCATCGCGCCCGCGGCGCTCCAGGATGCGCCCCGTCGTCGTGAGCGTGACGGCGACGGTGATGTCTGCGTCGTCGGGGTGCCACGGCGACCACCCGCACAGCGAGGTGGTGACGTCGGTCACGGCCTCGTGCTGGCCTGCCACGTCGAGGACGCGGGCGACGGCGGCGCGCAGGGCGTCGAGGGTGCGGGGGGTCACGCTGCCACCGTCCCGCCAGCCCGCTTGCGGAGTTCCTCGCGGTCCTCAACGACGGGCGCTCCCGACTGAAACCGCTCGCTTGCTAGCTTCTTCTGCATCCCCGCGAACCGCTTCCACTTGTCGGCATCGTCGCCCGTCGTGATGATGTTCGACCACGGGAACACGGTATCCTTGTCACGATGAAGGAACGCGCGCGGGAGCGCGACGCCCATGCAGTCGAGCGCGTCGACCATCGTCTGAACGTCCTGCTTTTGCGGGAGACGCTCGACCGCATCGGCCACCGTGGGCGTGATCGCGATCCACTCCGAGATGACCTGTGCGAACCACTTTGCGGGGCCGAGCGCCGCTGGTGAGTAGAACGCGACGCCGGTCTTGTTCGACCCGAACAGGCTCTTGCGAAATTCCATCAAGCGCTCGCTCATCTCGACAGAGTAGCGAGGCACGACCCACTGAAACGGGGTGTGTGCGCTCGGCTGGTTCGGGATGAACGGGATGGCCCATGATCCCTTGCTGTACTTCTTCTGAAAGTATCTCACGTCGTCTTCGAGCTCGTCGAAGTCGTGCATCTCCTCGCCGGGGAGGTTGAGCTGGTAGACGGTGCGGATCTGCTTCCCGTGCGACAGGCACATGTCCAGCTTGTCGCGGTAGACCGCGCGCGGGATGGGCTTGTTGACGACCCACCGCAGCCGCTCGCTCATCCCTTCGACGCCAAGGAACAACTCCCGCTTGCGCTGGCTGACGATCTGCTCCGTGAGGCCCTGGACGGCGTTGCTGACCGTCATATCCGTCTTGCCGGTGGCGGTCAGAACGTCGGCGATGTCGTCGTAATAGCTGATGTCGTCGGAGCTGTTCGACATGAGCCCAACGCCCTTACCGGGTTGCGCGCGAATGAACGCCTCAACCTTCTCTTGCGGGGCCTCCTGGTAGTGATGCCGCCACGGGTGGATACAGAACAGGCAGCGGCGCGGGCACCCCTTGCTGACCTCCATCTCGCTCGCGGTGAGCGGCTCCGGGTCGATGTCCTCGTCAACGTACCGGATCAGCCGCTCATTACGCGGATCGTAGAGCCCTTGCAGGTCACGCTCTCCAGCGATCAGCAGCGGGAAGCTGGCCCGGCAGTCACCGATCCAGATGTAGTCCATGATCCACGCAACGGCCGTCGGCGTGGTGCAGGCGTTGCCGCCAGCGATCCACTGCTGGCCGGGGCGCTTGTGGTGAGCCATGCGGGCGACGCGGTAGAAGTCGCGGAAGCAATGCAGGGAGAAGAACACCACATCGAAGGCCGCGAGGTCTTCCGGCTTCGTGACGACGGCGAGGCTGTATTTCTCAGAGAAGAACTTCACGGCCTTTGGCGTGTAGGCGCTGAACTTCGCACTGTCCTTGCCGCCGCGGAGGTCGAAGAAACACGCCTTCTGCTGGCGCCGTGCTCCGAAGAGCGGGAGTTGTCTGGTGGTCACGAGAACCTCGCGAAGATCGAGAGTTGTAGGTTGCGCGGGTCGCCGTCTGACCACGCGGGCGTCTGACACACAGGGCCGCAGTCGATGTCGTCGTCGGGCGCGTCCGCATCGGGTGGGAGCACGTCGAGGTAGACGCGCTCGCCCTTCACGAGCGCGAGCTTCGCGCCAAGGAGCCGCGACACAGCGGCCCTGCGCGCAAACACACCAGGGAAGAGGCGCCGCGTGCGGTTCCAGTAGCCGGGGCTCTGTGCCTTCACGCACCCGAGGCAGTTGTTGTGATCGAAGCCGAGCGCGTACATCACAGGGAGCGCAATCCCCGACCGTGATAGGTGCGCGAGGCAATCTGCCTTGGAGATGCCGCGGTCGATCAGCAGCCACTCAACGTTGAGCGATGGGTTGTGCCGTTCAAACGACGCGGCGCGCTTCGTCTCGTCGGCCGTGTACCCAAAGACGTGTGTGTCGTCGGGGTGCTGGTACTCGACGCGAGGGATCTTCTTCATCTCCACGGTGCATCGAGCGCCCGCGGGGCCAGCCATGTAGCGGGTGCGCTCAAACACCTCGTCGATGGACGCGAACTTCTCCGACCGGATCACGCGGATATCGCGGCCGATCCAGCGTTGTACGTCGTCGAAGAAACGCCGGTTATCGGGATGCTCCGTTGAGATCGTGTCGCAGGTCACGACCTCGCAGCGCTCGCCGTAAGTCTCAACAGCGAGCTTTGCAGCGACCGCCGAAGCCGCGCCACAGGAGAACCAGACGAGCGTCCGCGGTCTGCCGGAGGGCGCGCTCACCGCTCCACCGCCCCGCGCTCGATCGCCTCGGCGCACGTCGTCGCCCCACGGCGCACTCCGGCGTCGAGCGCGAGCGGCCCCACGGCCTGAGCCGCCACCTCGCGGCACACCGCAGCGCAGCGGGCGCGCTCGGCGAGCACCTCGCGTGTGACCTCGATCGCCACGATCTCTCGGATGCGCTGCTCTACCGTCGTCATCGCCCGCCCTCCATCGCCTTCCACACCGCATCCATCTCCGCGCGCAGCTTCGTCGCCACGCGCCCCGTCCCTGCGACCGCCCCCCTCGACGCGGCCAGCGCCTGCGCCCCGTCGAGCCCCCGCGCGGCCTCTGCGCGCACCTGTCCGTCGAGCGCCGTCGCCAGCCACTCCACCGCCCGCGCGATGCGCCCCCAGGGCTGCGCGTCGGCCTCGCCCATCACCTCGACGGCTGCCCAGAGCAGGATCGTCGAGCGCACCGCACCGCTCCCCGCGTCCATCGTCGAGCGCAGCGCGTCGACCCATCGGCCGAGCGCCGCGTCATCGAGCGCCGGGGCGTCCGCGTAGACACCCGGGGCGTCGGCCCGCAGCCGAGCCCGCAGCGAGCGGTACGCGGCGCGCACCGTGCGACCGTCGCGCGCGTCCTCTCGCAGCGTCGTGTCGATGGCCGCGAGCCACAGCACACGCTCGACGGCGGCCCACGAGGGAGCGAGGCGCACGCCCTCGACGCGAGGGGACACCAGCGCGGGCCTCACGAGCCCACCGCCGCGAAGAGGGAGGGCTGCGACGCGGGCGCGCGCCAATCGGCGCCCGTCTCCGCCGCTGCGAGGCGAGCGCGTGTGATGGCGGCGTACTCAGGCACGCGCTCGCAGAGGATGACGCGGCGGCCCTCCATCAGCGCCGCAACGCCCGTGGTGCCGCTGCCCGCGAAGGGGTCGAGGATAACGCCTCCGGGCTTTGCGATCTTGACCACCTCGCGCATCAGCGGCGTGGGCTTGCCGGTCTGGTGGTGCTTGTCGGACTGGAGCACCGGGAAGTGGAAGCAGCCGGGGTGAGCGAGCACGCCCGGATGCGGCACAGGCAACGGACCCGTCGAGGCCCACACGATGTACTCGCACTGCGTGCGGAACCCATCGGGCAGCACCCGCGACCCCTCGCCCTTGTCCCACGGGACGATGCCCCGCCAGATCCACCCGGCGCGCTGGACGCAGTCCGTGAGCGCGGGGAGTTGGCGCCAGTCGATGAACGCGCAGAGACGGCCCGACGCCGTACTGGCGCGCATGACATGCTCCAGCCACTCGACGCACCACGTCATCCACACGCGCTGGTCGAGCGTGTCGCCGGAGAAGTTCTGGCGAACGGTGGCGCCGCCCTGCGTGTACTTCGATGCCGTGCTCTTCGCGCGGTCGCTGCGGAAGGCCCCGCCGCTGGAGTAGGGAGGATCGGTCACGACGGCGTCGATGCAGGCGTCGGGGAGCGACGCGAGGACCGCGAGCGCATCCCCTTCGACGACGCACCATCGCGCAGTCCCCGCGAGCACGTCGGCGGGCGTAGCAGCGGCGCTCACAGCCCACCGCCCGGGGGATCGCACGCCACCCAGCGGCGGTGCCCTGCGACGATCGCCACGGCGTACCAGCGCCGGTGGGCGGGGTGGCAGACGGGGGCGCTCATGGCTGGACGTCCATCCACCAGGCCATCTCCTCTTCCGCGCGCACAGTGAGGCGGGCGCGCACGTCGTCGTCGGAGAGGTGAGGGAGCACGGTCGCGCGCACCGGGGGATGGCGGCGACGGGTCGCGAGGCGGACGGCTTCGAGGGTGCCAGCGGTGCGGGCGAGCTCGAGCTCATGGGAGAGGGGGCTGCCGTCCATCACGCCACCTGCCGAAGGTGGGCGGGCTGCTCATCGCCACCGACGTCGGCCCGCGCCCGCTGCATCGCCGCAAGCCGGGTGCGGGCCTCCCCCGCGTGCTCTCCCAGGTGCCGCGCGAGCCAGTCGGCCAGCGTCTCGCCGTCTCTCTCGATATCCTGCGATGCGAAGTAGTCAATCACTGCGGAGTCTCCTCTTGTCGTATGGGCGCGCGGGATCAGTCGATGGGCAGCGGCACCTGCCGCGCCGCGAACTCGGCCTCGCGCTTCGCCTGCGCGTCCTCTTCCGTGGTCGCCTCCAGCCATCGCTCCGCAGTCCAATCGCGGCGCGGGTGGTCGCGGTCGAGGGCGCTGTAGGGGATGCAGCCCTTGCTCCACCCGGACGGGATCGCGCGGCAAGGCGAGGCCCACACGTCCGGGTCGCTGTCGCTCAGGATGTCGTGGCGGGAGCCGCTGAACACCAGTTCGGCATCGCGTTCGCTCTCGGCCACGACCACCGTGCGGACGGTGACCTCGACCTCCCACAGCCGCATTTTCTCTTCAGCCATCGTGGCTCTCCTATGAACGACCGCCCTGTGCGGTAGAGGCCCCTTGTCGACTCGAACGACAATCCGACGACGCTCAGGCCATGTCGTGCCCTCGCGTCGCGTGTCCGGGTGCGCTGCCCGAGTGAGTCAGCGCGGGGCCGGGAGCCGCCCGCTCATTGGAGAGGGGCGGCGGGAAGGCGGAGCGATCAGAAGGGAATGTCGAGGTCGCTGCCCGCGCCCTCCGTCGGGTCGTAGGCCTGCGTCTGCGGCCCGCGCGTCGGCTGCACGGCCGGGCGCTGCTGCGGAGCCGGGGCGCGCGTGGTCTGCGCGGGCGCCGTCCCGCTCGCCTTCGACGCCGCACCCACCGCCTGCGCGCGCGCCTTCATCTTCGCGAAGAAGGCCTTCTTCTCGTCGACTGGCGGGGGCGCGAAGGCCTTGAGCGTGGCGGTCCCCCGCGGCGCGTTGATGAACCGCGCCTCAGGGTAGCCGTTCTCCTTGATGCGGATCACCACATCGACGTCGCCCTGGTCGAGGCCGCCCACGTCCTCGTCGATGGTGTCGAGGTCGCCCGTGAGACCCATCGCGCGCAGCGCCTCCATGGAGCGGTCCGCGGTCGTGCGGCCGTTCTTGTCGGCCTGGTCCGTGTCGAAGTAGAGGCGCCCGCGGATCTCCTCGCCGCTGGCCAGCCGCAGGATCAGCGCGAGGCAGACGCCGCCCTTCGGCGCGGTGTCCCAGAGCCAGCGCACGGCGCGGGCGGGGTGCTTGGAGCCGTCGGCGAGGCCGAGGGAGTGGTCATAGCCGATGTCGGAGGGGCTGTTGTCGTATTCGGTCGTCATGGTCGTTGTCTTTCCTGCGATGTGCGATGTGCGATCAGGCGTTGTCGGAAGAGGGAGCGTTGTCGGTTGAAGCGGCCTCGCGGGCGGCGATGCCTGCGGTCACCCGCGAGAGCATCCCGGAGAGGCGCGCGGCGTCGTGGGGGGTGGATTCGGCAGCCACGCGGGCGGCTTCCCCGGCGCTGGCGTCGAGCACGGTGAGGCGCGCGATGGCGCTGGCGAGCTCGGCGCGGATCGCGTCGGCCACCTCGCGAGCGCCGCGGTTGATGCCGTCGGCAAGCACGGACCAGGGTGCTTCGATGGGCATCTCGATCTGCGTGGGAAGCCGGTAGCGGTTCTTCGCGACCCACGCGGGCGACTCCTCGGTTTCGAGCACGCGCTTGTTGCCATAGCCCTTCGTGCGGCCCGTCTCGGTCTTGACGCCGTGCGTCTCGCGGCGAGCGAAGAGCACCGCATCGAAGCCCTCGTAGAAGAGCCCGGCCACGCGCTTGTCGACCTTGAGCGTCCAGCGCTCCCAGTCGTCGCCCGCAGGGTTGGGCACCTTCTCGACCTTGGAGTGAGCGATCAGGATCACCCGCATCCGGCGCTTCGCGCGGAGCGTCTCCAGCTCGCGAGCGAGGACGCGGAAGGCCTCATAGGCCGCAACAAAACCTTTCCCAAATCCGAAGTCCTCGATTGAGGACTTCCGTCCCGACTTGCAGACGTGCTGCCAGCACAACCACTCGGCGCGGTCGAGCGTGTCGATCACCAGGGTCTTGCGATCGTGCTCCTCAGTGGCGAACCACCGGACGGCCGCGAGCAGGTGCTCCCACGACCCGGTGGAGTCGTGGCGCTCGACGGGGGGGTGCC
>ERZ869929.64-NODE-64-length-52947-cov-26.196211_pt1 | contig 52947 bp, 69 predicted proteins | sample MGYA00579312_ERZ869929 | MGnify/ENA primary metagenome ERZ869929 (study PRJEB32216, sample SAMN09231818) | wastewater metagenome | place: USA: Maryland | collected 2016-08-09 | study: EMG produced TPA metagenomics assembly of the PRJNA472060 data set (Reclaimed... | reverse complement strand
GTGGGCGCAGGCGTCGGTCTTGCCGGCGCCACGGCCGGCGAGCAGCAGCCACACGAGCCAGTCGGGGTCGTGCGGGTCTGGTGGGATCTGGTGCGGCAACGGCACCCACTGGTGATGCCGCATCCCGGCCATGACCTGCTCCACCAGTGCGAGGTCGTCTGCGTCCAGCCCGAGCACAAACGCCTCGAGGTCGTCGGCGGGCATCGTGGCGAGCAGGTCGCGGAGCTCGTCCAGCGGGTCCACGGGGCGCAGCTGTCGAACGGGCACCACGTCATGGTGGCAGACGGCGGGGCGATGCGGTCGGTGGCGCCGGCCCTGGACCGGTTGGCCGGCGCCACCTGGTGGCCACTGGACGCTGGAAGGCACCGACCCGAACGCCGCGGCGACGGTCGGCCATGGAGCCCAGCCAGCTGGTGTCCTGGCGTGCCCGGCCCCGCATGCACGGCCGGCACCACGCTGGCGAGGTTAGACCTCGAGGCGGCGCAGCAGATCCGCGATGTGGAAGTGCTGTGTACGCGCCGGATCGTAGTTGGGGCGGTCACCTGTTTACCTCTTGTCCGAAGGTGAGAACCCCCTGAGCCAGCCGCCTTGCTGCGACTTCGCAGTACGCCTCATCGAGTTCGACACCGATGGCCCTACGCCCGAGTTGTTTGGCGGCGACGAGGGTGGAACCGCTGCCTGTGAAGGGATCGGCGATCACGCCGGAGTGGAGCTCGATCAGCTCGGCAAGCACGTCGACTGGCTTCGCATGTGGGTGTCCCGACGTCGCCGCAAGACCGGCTGAGGTTCCAGCGAGACGCCATCGGGTCGCGAACACGCTGCTGCGCCACCTTGAAGGCGGGCGCTTGTGTTGGGGGAGCGACGCACGCGACGGTCCCTCTGTCGGCCGACGTTCCCAGTCCTCGCCGTGACCGATGACATAAATGGCTTCGACGTCCCGTCGCAGATGGGCGGTGCCGGTGAGCGAGCCAGCATCGAGTGGTTTGACGTAGACCGCCACCTGTCGCGTTCCAGGTGCGGGCGGCATCTTTAGGGCTCCGAAGACGAGGGCGGGCTTGTCGCCCCACATCGCCAGGGCCTCGTCTCGGACCTTCGTCGTCTCGTCGTTGGCGATCTGCTTGTGGCCGCGATGTTGACCGTTGAAGTCCCCTGAGATCCTGTCCTTGAACGAGGTCCGGGAGACGCCGTGGTTCTTCCAACCGATCCCGTAAGGCGGGTCGGTCACAAGCACGTCCGCCTCAAGCCATGCCGTGATCTCCCGGCAGTCCCCGTGGTACAGCGTCACGAGGTCGTCGGAGTAGTACGGCTCGGTCACGGCAGCGGCCCTGACCGGTGAATGCCTTCGTGTTCAGCGTGCCGCATCAGGAACTCGTCATGGTCCGACGTGTAGTCGGCCACGAGCACCACGTCCACGAGGCCGGTCAGGAGCTCGGTCGTGGGGCTGTTCGGTTCCCTCGCTGCACAGTCCTCGTCGCCGCCGCCGTCGGCCTGCTCGAGCGGTGAGAGCACCGGGCGCAGACGGTCGTGCAGCATGCTCAGGCGGTCCTGCAGCTGCGCGACCTCGCTGGCCAGTTGGTCGATCGTGGCGGTGATCGGCGCCGCCACATGGTCGGTGGTACGTCGTGGGTCGTCCATCGTGGACACCTCCTGCGTGGTTGGTGAACGGGCGTGGTCCCAGCACAGGCCGGCATCGCCTCTGGCGTAGAGCCAGCAGCCGTCTCGTGCGCAGCGTGGAGCTCGCCGCAGCCACGAGAGGCAGTACCGGGCGCCGGCCACGACGAGCGCCACCAGGGTGGCCAGCTGCGCCATCACACCGACGCTCCACAAGCGGCGCACATGGTGCCAATGCGCCGGCCGATCGGGTGCGGGCAGCGAGTCGTCTGCGGGTGGTCACGGCGCGCGCGCGGCCTGGCCATGGTGGCTCGGCGCGCGCGCGGATCCGGTGGCGCCACGACTTCGGCTGGTGCGGCGGGTTCGCCGTCGATCGGGAGGCCGGCGCCACGTCGTAGCTGCTCGTCCACCAGCTGGGTCACGCTGCGCTGTTGCGGGTCGTGCTTGGCCTTGGCCTTGTAGGCGGCGTTCACCTCGTCGGTGATCCTCACGGTGGCCACGTCAGGCTCGCAGCATCCCGTGCGGGCCACCAGGTCCACCGACCACCACCGGCACGTACACGGTGCGCACCTCGTGGATCTGGCCGTGGAACGTGAACTTGGCTCTGCCCACGATGGGCCCGGGCATCCAGACCCTGTGGTGCGTGCTGTTGTCAGGCATCGGTGTCGTCTCCATCGTCGTCTCGCTGGTCAGGACCGAGCTCATGCCCGGTCGCCTCGATCGCCTCACCCCGCTGCGCACGCAGAGCCGCCACCAGCGACTGCGCGCGCACTTCCACCGGGATCGCCTCACCATCGGGCCCCGACACCTCGATGCGCCGGCGTCCCCACTCGTCTGGCCAGCGCCGCTCGAGCCGCCACATGAGCGCCGCCACGTTCGGCTGCGCTGTCTCGGTGCGGGTCGTGTGCTCGAGCACCTGGCCGTCGGCGTTGCGCTTGGTGGTCGTGGTGACGATCTGCCGGCCACCACGTGCCACTTCAGCCAGGGTGGCCACGTCGTCGGTGCGCGCGAGGGCCTGTGCTTCGGCTACTGCGTGGGAGAACTCCATGCAGTCGCGTTGGTGGCGGGTGAGGTCGCGGAGGTGTTTGCCTTGGCGGGTGATCTGGTCGGTGGCGTGGGCGCCGACCTTCAGCCACTCGTACACGGTCGTTTTGTCCACGTTGGCGAGGGCGGCTGCTGTCTCCACGTACTCGCCTATGCGCAGTGCCTCGATGATGCGCTGGGCTGCGGTGACGTGGATCTGGTTGCCGTCTGGTCCTTCGCGGGTCAGCACCACGGTGTTCAGTTTGGGTGGACGACCGCCTGGCATGGTCAGTCGCCTGGGGCTGGGCAGTGCGAGCCCACGGTGATCGTGCCTGGGCGTCCGTCGCCGGCCGGCTGCTCGCAGTCCCAGCAGACCACGCCGATGTGGAGCAGGGTCTGGTTGTCCATCATGACCCGCTTGGCGGGGTCGAAGGCCTCGGTGGCGGCCTGGTCGTCTGCGATCCAGGCGGCGGTCACGACCCAGCGGTGTCGGCCTGGTTGCTTGGGTGGGAGCTCGGCCGATGGGCGCGCGCGCTCCACGTGGCCCGTGCCGGTGGCCACGAACCCGTCCACGCCGTCGCCTGGGGGGCGCACGATGATGGCGCCGCGGGTGTGAGCTCGGGCGCTGCGTCGGCGTTCGGCTCGGTTCATGGCAGCACGTCCAGTGACCAGGGCAGTTCGCCGCCGTCCATCGAGAGCACGACGCGGGCGCCCGCGGCGATGGCTGCCCGCTCGTCGTCCTCGAGGTCCACCACGACCCAGCAGCGTGGCCGGCCTGGGTAGAGCTCGGACGCCGTGATGGCGTACTCGGCGGGGCGCACGTCCAGGCGGGTCGGGTCGCCTGGCTCTCCGATAACGGTGCGCGGGTGGCCGGGCAGGAAGTCGTCGGGCATCGGGATGGCGTGCACGTCAGCCTCGGCGCGCGCGGCGTGCGTCGGCTCGCTGGGCGTGGCGGTGCGAGCGCCAGAGGCCAGCCGGCCACGCCACCAGCCAGAGCAGCACGCGGCCCATCCAGCAGGCCGGCGCCCACCACCAGCCGATGACCAGCCACCAGATCGCAGATCCTCGTCGCATCGTTCATGCCTCCGGGTCGGGTAAGTGGCCAGCGGGTCGCTCACCCAGGTGCTCCACGCAGCGGCAGCCGTCCACCGGGCTCCACGATGGGCACGTGTCGGTGTAGTCGCCCTGGTGGCCGCACGGCTCGTTCGTGAGCGGGCCAGGCTTGTCCAGCCAGTGCGTCACACGCTTGCCGCAGATCGAGCAGGCCAGGTACGGGTTGGCCGGCGTCGTGGTCGTGTACGTGCTGGTATGCGTGTGCGCCATCGTTCAGCCCTCCGGGAGCAGGTGATCGCGGGCGGTGTTCAGGTACGCCATCATGGCGTGGCTGCCTCCAGCGTCGGGGTGGTGGCGCTGGGCAGCCTGGCGGTATGCGCGGCGCACGGCGTCTCGGTCGTGCGGGTCCAGGTGGTCGATGCCCGCGGCGGTGGCCAGGAAGTGCGCCACCTGGTCGTCGGTCTGGATCGCGGCCGTGGACCCCACGGGCGTGCCCGAGCCGAGCTCGCGCCAGCCGGCGTACTGCTGGCCCCGCTTGGCGATGCCGTAGCGATCGAGGCGGCGCAGATCGTGGAGACCCAGTGCGATCGCTCGCAGGTTGGCCTGCCAGGACTCGGGCTGGTTCCGCCATTCGGACACGAACTGATCGCACGAGTAGACGAGCGTGCCGTGGTCGCGGGTGGTGATCGTGAGCATGACACCCGGGTGGTACACGGTGGCGCCGGCCTTCAGCATGCCGTCGCGGCGCACGCCTGCGGGCCCGTGGAGCACGACGCCCACCACGGCGTCTCGTGCCTCGAGGTGTGCGAGCTCGTCGCGCAGCAGCGACAGGGTGGCGTCGTACTTGGCTCGGAACGGGCAGCCGCGGCGCTCGTGGTCTGGTGTGGTGAACACGTCGGCGTCCACGTGGCGGAACGTGATGGTGGTCATGGCGGGTCAGTCCTCCACGCCCAGCCAGCCGAGCAGGTCGTGGACCGACGTGGCCAGGTGGCCCACCATGCGGTACATGAGCTCGGGTTCTGCCGGGTCCTCGAGCAGGATCGCGGTGCGCTTGCCGGCGCCGACGGCCCAGCCGAGCTCGAGGTGCGCCGAGCGACCGCACGGCAGGACCAGCACGAACGTGTCGGCTCGTTCCATGGCGGCGAAGTCTCGGGCGAACCCGTCGGTGGCAACCGGGTGGTGGACCATGCGCAGGTACTCGTCCACGGGCACGAGGTCGTCGCCCTTGGCGGGCACGTCGCTGCGCGTTTCGTCGCGCACGTCACGCCACGAGAACCCGCCGGCGCCGGTCCCGTCGGGGTCGCGGAAGTCGTAGCACTCGAGGCCAGCCGCTCGCAGCACAGCGACGACCGCTGGCTGCATCTGGTTCCGCCACGACGAGGCCACGTACACGTACCGTGGAGGCTGCTCGTGGACGTGGAGGCCGCGGCGTAGCTGCTCCATCTGGTCGGTGGGATCTGGCTGCGTGGTCATGGCGTGGACCATACGCCAACCGCGGTGTGCGCGCACACCATGGTTCAGTCGTCCAGCTGGTAGCCGTCGCGGCCTGGTCGTGCGTCGGGTGCGCAGGAGTGGGATCACGTCCTTGTCGCGCCCTTGGACCAACGACGTAGGGCGATTCACGGCTGACTGACCTCCCGGTTGATTCGTCCCAAAGCGGCGAGCGGGACGAGGCTTCCGGCGAGGTCGCACGATGCGAGCCGTTCCACCGCTGCCTGCCCGTAAGCCACGAGGCAGATCGGTGCTCCACTGTTGGCCTTGCCGCGGGTGCCGTCGGCGTGGTGGAAGTGTGGACGGCCATGGAGGAACAGCACGGCGTCGGCGGCGTTCCAGATGTGGGCGACGAACCACCGCGTCTCGGTGCGGGCGGGCACGAGGGCAATGCCGTTGCGGTGCTCGGCCATCTTGGCGAGCCATGCGGCGGCGTCGGGACCGAAGGGCGGGTTGCACCACACGAACCCAGCCCACGGTTCGGTCAGGCCGTCCTCAGGAAGCGTGATCTGTCGTGCGGCGGTCGGCCACGGCTTCGGGTCCGGCGCGGCGCACGGGTCAAGGTCGAACGGGCCAACGGCGGCGATGATCTCGGGCGGCGTGAGCCACACATCGGACGCACCCCGGTTGGGCCGCTGGTGGGATGACAGACTCATGGCTGGCCGACCTTCCGGTTGATCCGTCCCAGGGTCGCGGCTGCGTCGGCCCGTCGCTGCTGCGTGATGCGGTCCCGGTAGCGGCGATGCTCCCACAGCCATGTGCTCGTCATCGGCAGGTGGGTCTGGACCTGGTGGGCGCGGCCAGCGCCGCGCTGGTACGCGGCGCTGGCCATGATCGGCCCGCAGACGTGGCAGGTTGCCGGGTCGTGTGGTTCGTCGTGCCCGCACTCGGTGGGGCTGCGACGATGCCACGGGGGCTGGTCAGGCATCCACGTACCGCCATGCGATGCGCCGGCACTGGACCGTGGCCGGGTCGCGGTCTGGTGGGTAGCCGTGGCCCTTCAGCCAGAACCGGCAGAACCACGTGGACACCTTCGACGGCACTTCACCGCCACCACCGAGGCCGACCGCTGCTCGTGCCTCGGCCAGCAGACCCTCGGCCAGGATCTCGCCGGGCCCAACCGGCCACAGCGGGATCACGTCCACGGCGGTCACGACCACCTCGGCCACGACCACCTGGTGCTCGCCACGCTTCAGGCCTTGGCCCTTCTCGATCAGCAGCAGCCTGTCGCCCACGTGCAGGTTGCGCCACGAGTCCACGTGGCGTCGGGTCACCGTCTTGCGACGCTCTCGCACAGCGTCCAGCGTCATGGACACCGACATGCGGGCGGTCATGGTGCCCACCGTTCGTCGGGCTCGGCCCGCGTGTCCCAGCCGCAGCGGTCGCAGTGCGCCGCCACGAGCTCGTCGCCGTCGCTGTCGTCGTGCACGTCCTCGCACGAGCGGCAGTTCGGGCACGTGATGTGCGTGGTGTCGTTGTCGAGGACCGGGACCAGGCCGGTGGCTGCCTGCCAGCGAGCGCACGCCACGTCGGTGTACCCGCGGCCCTTCTCCATGCCGTAGCCGAGCCGGCCGAGCGCATGAGCGGCGAGCAGCGCGTCCACGGCTTCGGCCAGGTTGCGCTCGTGGCCTTCGGGCATGTCGTCGGACACGATCTGGTCACCCCACCACGTGACCGCCGCGGCCAGCACTCGGTCCTCGGCGACCATGATGGCGTCCAGCGGCGTGGGCGTCGGTTCGGTGGCGGTCACAGCGCGGTCGCTTCCAGCACGACGCCGTTGGACAGCGTGACCGGACCCCACGGGGTGGACTCGGGATCGGGCACACCAGCGGCGGCGAGGATCTGGCGCAGCGCGTCGGTCGTGCACCGCGGCTTGCCCGGCTCCACGTCCTTCGTGTGGTAGTAGGCGACGCTCGCCAGCTTGTTCTGCGAGTCGGGCATGCCCTTGCCGTTGCGCATGAACCGCACCTTGACCTCGAGCCGGCCGGCACGCTTCGCCTTCGTGGCGGGAGCGTCGGGCACCGTCTCGGGCTCTGGCGCCGGCACCACGGGCTCCGCGGGCTCGGGCTCGGCGTCCGGGGTGGGCAGCGGGCGCGGCTTGCAGCACGTGGCCGGCGTGGCGGTCTGGCCGCCCAGGCTCGTCTCGAAGTCGTCGGTGGGGAACGCTGCTGGGTTCGCCAGTGCCTTCTTGCACGTCGAGCGGTGCACCTTCAGCGTGTGATCTCTCGCCGTGGTCACCAGGTAGTGCGCGGTGGTGGTCGTGGACATGGTGGGCTCCTTGGGGTCAGCCATCGTGTGCGCCTGCCTGCTGGCAGGTCACCACGACCATACCACGGTTCAGATCATGCGCCAGGTCCGAAGTCGTGCGGCTCGCCCGTCGCCTCCAGGACCGGTACGAGGCCGGTGGCGGCCTGCCAGCGGCGGCAGATCACGTCGCAGTAGTGGGGGTCGATCTCGATGAGGGCTCAAGCTCTCGGCTCTGGCGGCGGAGTTCGACCTGCCTGTGGAGTGAACCGGGCCTGACCGAATCAGCGGCGTTCGTCGCCCAGAGTCGCCATCGCCTGCACCCGCTCTACTGCGTTCAGAAACTCCCTGGCGAGCGAGGCGATCCCAGCCACCGCCGCCTCGTGAGCGTCGCCCACCAGCTCTGCATCGACCGCGTCTCGCAGCGACCACAGGTCCGCGAGGTGCTCGTCCAGGTCACACGCCAGGTGGTCGAGGACGTCAACCATCGTCAAGCGAGCCAGCGCGGCTCGTCGGTCGTCAGACTCGGGCATGCCGCCATTCTCGCAGGCGATCGTGCCGGTGAACAAGTGGGCCGGATTCACGCATGGCGGGTTGTCGCAGCGGTGACAGACCTGGTGGCCGTCTGGGATCGGCCCAGTGACGAGCTCGTACGCCAGCCGGTGCGCCAGCACCGTGCGGCCGGCGTCGCTGATCTGGCCGTACCCCTTGCGCGTGATCGTGCCCTGCCACGGCCAGCATCGGTCGGGGTCTGACCTGTCCACGTGGTTCCAGAACCTGGTGGCGTCCATGGGTGGAACCCTACTGGTCCACGTAGACGCGACGACGCCCCGCTGCGGCGGATCAGCGGGGCGTCGTACAACGGGTGGCGGGTACCCGTGGCTGTGGACCTTAGCGGCTCGGTCGGTGCGCCACCATCCCGTCCTCGATCGTGTAGCCGAGCTCTCCCGACTCGTCCACCACCTCGATCCACACCTGAAAGTCCATGGCCTCGGCCTGCTCTGCGAGCATCGCCATGCTGGTGCTGTCCAGCAGCGACCCGTCAGTGATGCGCAGCACCCGCAGTTCGGGGTTCAGTGCCATGGCGATGGCCACCGAGACTCGCAGACGCTCTGCGCCGCTGGCGCCGGCCAGTGGCACGCCGTTGTACGTCACGCCGTCGTCGGTGATGCCGAGCCCGGGGATCGGCATGGCGACCGTGGCCATGGCGTCGTCGCGGCGCTTGTCGATCGCCTCGAGTTCCGCCGTGAGCTCTGCGGCACGGGCCCGCGCCTCTTCCAGCTGCTCGCTGGTCTGGCGGTACACGGCCGCGGCGCGCACCTTGGCGTTCGTCTGCTCGATCTCGTCCTGGCGCGCCTCGATCTCGGCCAGGATCGGGTCCTCCACGAACTCGACGGCGACACGAGCCGTGGCGGTTGCTTCCCGCGCCGCCTCGAGATCCTCACGGGCACGAGCCAGTTGGCGCTCGAGCATGGCCACCTGGTCCTCGGCAGCGGCCTCGGTCTGCAAGGCCGCGCCGTAGTCGCGGCGCACCTGGTCGTTCTCGCGGCACTGCTCCATGGCGGCGCGGTACTCGCCGCGGATCTCGCTGGTGTCCACCTCGTGGTCGGGCAGGCCGGCCTCGGGCGCGGGCAGGCCGGCCAGGCGGTCAGTCAGCATGCGCACCTCGGCGTTCACCGGTGTGCGCCGCTCGTATACCAGCGCCCGCTCGGCAGCGAGCTCGTCGGGGTCGAACGGGAGCTCGAGCAGCGGCAGCAGCCGGTCGCGCTGCTCGCGCTCGGTCATGTTGGCGTACGCCAGCGGGTCGAACGTCAGCCCGGTGGCGATGCTGTCCAGGAACGTCTGCTGCTGGCGCACCGCGGTGCCGTCGGCGTTGCGGACGTGCAGCTGCGTCTTGCCGTCGGCGGCGAACGTGCGGCGCACCACCACGTCCCCGATCGTCACCTCGGCCTCGCCCTGCGTGGTGCCGTGGCGCAGCGGGTCCGCGACCGCCTGCGTGGCCTTGCCGCCACCGAGGGCCAGCCAGATGGCGTCCAGCACGCTCGTCTTGCCTTCGCCGTTCGCGCCGGAGATCACCACCAGGTTGCCGTCGGGTTCGATCTCCACGGCTTGGATTCGTCGGACGTTCCGCACTCGCAGTTTCGTGATGCGCATGGTGTTCTGGTTCTCCTTGGGTTGGGTCTGCTCTGGATCTGGTTCGGGTGCCGGCACCTGGCCGGCGAGGTGCAGCTGGTACTCGTACAGGCCGTCCTCTGGTCGGCCGCGGTGGCGGCGCTCCACGTGGTGGCCACCGGTGAGCGGCTTGCGCAGGTCGCGCAGGCGGGCCGAGCATGATGCCTCTGGGTCGCCGGTGGCTCGGCTGATCTCCCCGAGGGTGCGCCAGTGGCCGTCGGCCATGATGTCCAGCACTCGCTGCGCTTGGGCGCCGAGGCGCACCCGGTCCAGTTCTGGTGTGTACGTGTCGCCGTCTGGCTGTGCCTCTGCGGGCGTCAGTCGGTGGGCGGGTTCGTTGCGGCGAGCCAGGTCGTGGTCGCCGCCCTCGCTGCAGGTGAGGCACAGCCCGTACCGCGCCACCTGGTCGTCGTGGCCGTGGTCGTTCACCAGACACCGCCCATGGCGGCGGCACGTGCTCGTTCGGGGTCGAACGGGCGGCGCTCGATCGGGCCCAGCGTCGGCATGAGCGGTTCGCTGGACGGCTGCGGCTCGAGCTCGGGCCGGCGCGGTGGCGGTGGTTCCACCCGCTGTTCCTCCACGGGTCGCTTCGGGCATGCCTTCTTGTGCGACGACATGCCCGCGAGCCCGTACACGTGGCCGCAGTACGGGCAGGTGGCGGTCTTGTGGCCGCGCTCGTGGAGCTTCAGGTGGTGCGGTGCGGTGAACGTCTCGCCGCAGCCGTCGTGGCTGCACTCGTGGAGCTCGTGGCTGGCGGTGTCGGCCAGTGCTTCGTCCACGGCGAGCGGGTCCCACGGCAGCGACGTGTCCACTCGGTGGACGTGCACGCCATGGACGGCGAGGCAGCGGGCCACGTAGTCCACGGTGAACGCCAGCGGGTCGTCGGCCTCGAGCGCACCGGGTGGCGGGTCCAGGGTCACGAACAGCGTGGTGGTCATTCGGTCTGCTCCTTGGCTTGGGCGGCGAGTCGTCGCCGTTCCTTCTTGGCGTTCACGCGGGCGATGTGCGTATCCAGTGCTTCGGACAGCTGACCTGCGTTCCACTGCGGATCGACGGGCAGGTGCCAGCGTTCGGCGGCGTGCAGCTGCTTGGCGGTCGGTGCCTTGGTGCGCCACTTGGCGTCGGCCTCCACGAGGTGCGCCACGCCGTGCTTGCGCACGTAGTCCTCTGCGACGCCTTGGGCCGTCTCGAGCGGCACGTCGTGGATCAGCACCCGCTTGTTCCCGTCGTGCTGGACGCCGGCCACCCACCGGTCTGCTGTCTCGTCGGTGATCCTGGCCAGCACCACCGTGGGCAGCGCCTTGCCGTCAGCGTCTCGGCCGAGCGACCGCAGGTACCTGGTCAGGTGCGGCCACCGCGGGTCTGGTGCCTTCACCCACACGATCCCGGTGGCGGTGATCTTGCGGAACAGCGCCACCTCTTCGGCGCGGATCGCGCCCAGCTTCACCTGCTCGTCGCGGTCCTCGATCACCAGCTGGCTGACCGCGCCGCCACGAGCCAGCTGCTGGCGGCGCTTCTTGGACACCACCCCGAACAGCGACGGGATCGTGACCAGGTTCATGTCCTCGCTGGCGCCCACCACGTCCAGCACGAGGCAGTCCTGTTTCGCTGGGTGGCGGCGTGTGCCGCGGCCCACCATCTGCACGTACAGCGCACGGGAGCGAGTCGGGCGGGCCACGACGATGCACGCCACCTCTGGGTTGTCGTACCCCTCGGTGAGCACCGCGCAGTTCGCCACCACGGTGATCTCGCCGCGGGAGAACGCTGCGAGCATGCTGCGCCGCTCGTCCATCGGCGTGGAGCCCGACAGCGCCGCGGCGACGACACCAGCGCGGGCGAACGCCGCGGCGACTTCAGCGGCGAACGCCACCGTGGGCGTGAACACGATGGTGCGCCGATCCTCGGCGTGCTCGTGCCACGCCTTCACGATGTAGTCGGCCGCGTGTGCGTCGTGGAGCAGCTGGCCGGCGGCACCGGCGTCGTAGTCGCCGCGGTTCACCTTCAGCTTGGCCATGTCCATGCCGTCGATCGAGACGGCCAGGCCACGCACCTCGGAGAGGTAGCCGGCCGAGATTCCCCAGAGCATGTCGTGGTTGGACACGATCTCGTGGAACACGTCGGAGAGCCCGGCGCCGTCGGCGCGGTCTGGTGTGGCGGTCACCCCGACGAGCAGCGGCCCGTCGGGGTTGCCGGCGCCGATGCCCTCGAGCACCCGCAGGTACGTGTCGGCGGTTGCGTGGTGGGCCTCGTCCACCACGACCAGACCGAACGGGTCAGCACGACCGAGCAGCGTCAGCCCGTCGGTGAACGGTGCGAGCAGCTGCGCCAGCCGCTTGGCGCGGGCCAGGGTCTGGACCGAGGCGACGACGACCTGGTGGCGCACGTCGTTCTCGCTGGCCTTCACGATCCCCACCGAGGCCTCGGGCCACACCTCGCGCACCTTGGCCACGGCCTGCGCCACGAGCTCGTCGCGGTGCACGAGGATCAGCGCGCGCTCGCCGCGACGCTTGGCCAGCATCACGAACATGACCGTTTTCCCGAGCCCGGTGGCGGCGACGATCAGCTGCCGGCGCACGCCACGCTGCTCTGCCTCGTGGACTCGGCGCAGCGCGTCCTCTTGGTAGTCGCGCAGCGTGATCCCGCTCATGGCCGCACCTCCACGGGCCGGCCCGGCGTGGGCAGCGGGTCGAACAGCGGCACGCGGGTCACGTCCAGCCGCTCACGTGCCCGCGTCGCCGCCACGTAGATCAGCCGCAGTTCGGGCAGCGCCGCCGCAGGGTCCACGAGCGCATCGAACGACTGCCGCGGGTCGGGGAAGTCGTCGGCCAGCTGCACGCTCTCCCACTCGCGGCCCTTGGACTTGTGCGCCGTGGACACCACCACGTCTGCTGCCTCTTCGGGCACCTGGTTCTCGAGGGCGGCGACGATCGTGCCCACGCCGTACGTGTCCACGAGCGTCACGAGCAGCGCCAGTTCGCTGCCCTGCGGGTCTGACTCCACGTACGCCTGCACCTCTCCCCACGTCGTGAAGCAGGCGAGCTCTGGATGCCACGTGGTGCGCCCGTCCATGAGCTCGGCGGCTGCCTTGGCGAACGACAGCACCTCGGTGCCGCCACCGATCAGGTGGACGTGCTGGCCGGCCTTCTGCCGGGACAGCACCTGGTTCATGGCGGTGGCGTTCGTGCGGGTGAGCACGCAGCGCGGGCTGGCCACCGGGCCGACCGTGGATGCGATCGAGTCCAGACCACGCAGCCGCAGGTCGGCGCCGATCTCGGTCAGCACGTGGTTCGCTCTGGCGGCGATCTCATGGCCGAACCTGAACGACTGCGTGAGCAGCACCCGCTGCGACGATGGGACCTTTGCCATGGCGTTCACGGCGCCGGTGAACTCGTATATCTGCTGCTGGCTGTCACCGACGAACACCAGCTGCGCGTGCGTCTGGCGGGCCACCACGTCCAACATGACCGGCGAGGTGTCCTGCGCCTCGTCGCACATGAGGAAGTCCACGGGCAGCGTCGGGTGCGATAGCTGCCACATCTTCAGGTAATGCTCGTGGCGGAACCGCAGCCGGCCGTCGTCCACCTTCTGCAGGTCGGCCCATGCCTTCGGGAGAGCGTCAGCGATGTGGTCGCGCACGTGGTCGTTGTTGCGCCACCCGCGGCGCCCGTCCACGCCGGGCAGGTCTATGCCTTCCACGTACGGCACGTGCTTGCGGCTCGGCTCGTCGTCGGCGGTCTGGCAGTAGATCGTCACGGCCCGCTGGACGAGCCCGGCCAGGAACGCTGGCTGCAGGACCTTGCGCTGCGTGCCGAACGTGAGCACGAGCGGGTCCAGCCCCAGGAACCGTGCCACCTGGTCGCCTCGCTGGCGGGTGGACGAGCGCAGCCGGCCCGAGTAGCGGAACCCGATGGCTCGCATGGCCAGGCTGTGCATCGTGTTCGCCGCCACGTTGTCGGGCATCGTGCGCTGCGCCTCGAGCACGATCGACCGGTTGAAGGCCACGTATTGGCCGGTGCGTGGTGCGGCGTCGCTGGCGATCATGCGCAGCGTGGTGGTCTTGCCGGTGCCGGCGCCGGCCTCGATCGCCAGGTTGTCACCGAACCTGAACAGATCGAGGGCGGCGCCCTGCTCGGGCGTGGGGTCGTGCGACATGCGGTGCTCCTTGGGAGAGGGTCAAGCCGCACGACCATACCGCGGTTCAGCCAGTGGCGTCGCCCATGAGCTCGCGTACTCGCTCCACGCCCGCTGTGTCGTCGTCAGCCCGGCCGGAGCCTTCGCCCGGTACGTGGATCTCGTCCTCGGTCACGTCGCCTGCCTCTCGTTGACTTCGGTGATGGTGGGGTGCCGGTCCTTGTCGCGCCGTTGCAGGAGGTCGGCCGCAGCCACCCACTCGCAGTCGTCGGCATGGATGAGGTTCGTCACGTTGTCCGGCTCGTAGCACCAGTGGCACCAGTAGGCCGGGGGCGTCGTCGGGTCGTCCGGCAGGAGGTTCGACAGGGCATCGAGGAGCTGGCCCGCCCCAAGTTTGATCGTCCCCGACGGTGCTTGGTGCCAGCCCGGCGTCGCGGTGCGAGCGCAGAAGGCGCAGTCCCCGTCCCCGTCGGTGTCGGCCGGGCACGGCGCGAGGACCGCGTGCGGGATGACGGTGCAGACCTCGTGGCCGTTCCGCAGGCACGGACGCCGCCACACCATCCGCCACGCCCACCCCGGACGGGGGCGGGCACCGGACTTGATGTCGGGTCCCCACACTTCCGCCTCTTGACCTGTGGCCAAGGAGAGCACGGCAAACTTCATGTGGCCCGTGGCATCCACCAGCGCCTCCACCAGCGCCGCCTCGTCCATGTCCACGTCGTGGAGCACGAGCAGCGAGCCAGGCGGTAGCGCCAGCACTTTCGCGTCAGGCACTGGCTGCTGCTCTCGCCTTCTTCACGGCCTTGGCCACCGCCGGCTCGCTGATCTTGGCGCGAGCCGCGACCTCGCGCTGGGTCACGCCCAACTCGAGCAGCTGCACGAACAGGTCGTTGCGCTTGGCCGCGTGCACGGTCACCTGGTCCTCGTGGCGGGCCAGCGCCTTGCACGTGGTGTCCAAGTCGCGCAGCAGCTTCACCGCCCGCGGGTCGTCGGTGCGCTGCGGGTTGCCGCTCACGAGTCGCCCGCGGCGGCGCGCTTGCGCCGGTCAGCGATCGAGGTGGGTTCGCTCGGCTTGTCGGCCGCGGCTTCCGCGGCGACGGCCGCGGCCTCGGCGTCGCACTTCGGGCAGCCGGCCACGAGCTCCTTGGCGTGCTCGCCCTTCTCGTGGGCGAGCTCGAGTTCGTAGTCGTCCAGGTTGGCCTCGCCGGTCTGGGCCCGCTTGGCTGCCTCGATCAGCCGGCGGTTCTCGTCCAGCTGGGCCTCCACCACGGAGGCGTCCACGATCATGCCCTGCACGGCGGCGAGGACGTGCACCCGCTTCCACCCGTCGCTGTCCTTCACCGGGTCGAACCGGATCTTGTCCACGGTCGTCTCGAGGACGACGAACACGCGCTCGCCGTGGCGCAGTTGCAGCGGGTCGATCTTCAGCGACTCGCGGAGCCCGCCGGCGGCGCCGGGGATCTCGATGCCGACGGACAGCACTGGCTGACCTTCGAACGGGTCCAGGGTGGTGGGTTCTGGCATGTGGATGACTCCTGCTGTGTGGTTGGACTCGGGAGGGTAGCGCGGTTCAGCACCGTGGTTCAGTGCTCGGTCAGCAGAGCGACGATCTCTGGCCAGTCGCGGGGCCACACCACGTACGCCTCCACGCCGGGCACGGTCTGGAACGTGGCCACCCACTTGTTCTGCAGGTCGCTCGGGTGGTTGCCGGGCATCTTCAGTTCCAGCACGACGCAGCGGCCTGGTCGTAGCAGCAGCAGGTCGGGGAACCCTGGTGTGGCTGGTGTGCGCCAGCCGCCACCGCCGACGCGCCCGCGGTAGCTGTGCTGGATCAGCCAGCCGGCCGTCTTGGCCAGGTCCTCCACCTTGTCCTGGAAGGCACGTTCGTCGGCTTCCAGCGATGGTGTGCGCTTGCGTGCGGTCACAGGTTGGCCTTTCGCCAGAGTCGGGCACTGAAGCGTTCCCAGTCGTCGTCGCCCTCACGTAGCACCATGCCCGCCTCTCGTGCGACCAGCGGCTGGTCCTCCACGGTCATGTTGCCGTCGTGGCACGAGGGCACCACGTTGTCGCGGTGGGCGATGGCGCCGCTGCTGCTGCGCTTGCGCCGGTGGTGGAGCTCTGTGGCTCGGCCACCGCAGACGAGTCGCAGCGGGACCTCGAGGCGAGCGGCAGCTGCGTGCATGGCCGGGCATACCTCGCATGGCCCGCCGAGCAGCTGCAGGCGCAGCTGCTGGTACGCCTCGTCCTCCTTGGCTCGGCTCGGTGCTCGTGATCTCACGGCACTGGCTCGGGCTGGACCTCGAGGTGGCCGCGGCCGTGCTCGATCGTGACGAACATCGGGCCCACGCGGTTCACGGCCAGGTCGGCGTGGTCGTCCAGCAGTTCGATGCCGATGGCGTCGTGGCCGGCGCCGATCGCCGCGGCGAGCGTGGAGCCGCTGCCAGCGAACGGGTCCAGCACGATCCCGCGCCGGCCACTGGACGGGTCGCCACCGGTGACGCTGGACCCGGGTGCCAGGTAGCCGACGAACGATGCACCGACACGCACGCCGGGCCAGCGTGGTTTCCCGGCTGCACGCCACTCGGCTTTCGTGGCCAGGTCCATCCGGTGGGCGGTGCCGCCGTGGCCGCACCACGTCCAGCCCACGTGCTCGTACTCGGCAGCGGCGAGCCGACCGCGGCCCACTGCGCCGTTGCGGCCGCTGCTGCGATCGTTGGCGCCGGTGAGCGTGGCGAACATATCGCCGGGCTGGCGGCTCTCCGCGTAGTCGGCCGACGCCTTCACGATGCGCCGCGACGGTTCTCCACAGACTGTGCACACCCTGTGAGGACACATCGCTGCGAGCACGGGCTGGACGAGCTCGAGCGGCCACGTGGCGAAGTGGGCGCCGGTGAAGTTGCCGGTGGGCAGGTCCCACCAGTCGTACAGCGGGGCGGTGCCGCCGTCGCCTTCTCGGCTCGGGCCACGTGCGCCGATCGGGTCCCAGTAGCGGTCGGCGTTCAGTGCTCCCACCACCATGTCGGTGGTGGCTCGGCGGAACTTGTCGCCCTCGTCGCCCACGCTCGGGTTCGGCTTGCACCACCGGACGGTGTTCCTGACGATCCACTGGACGCACGACCTGCCGCTGTACGGGGCCTCGCCGTACGCCATCGCCATGCGCAGCATTTCGGGGATCATGGCGTGCGACTTGCCGCGGGGCCAGCCGTCGCCACAGCCTGGCGTAAGCGGGATCACGATGCCACGCCGGAACTGCGGGCTGGACGAACGCATGGCCGGCGCAGCTGGGCGGCGGCTCGTGGCCGGGTCCTGGCGGGCGAGACGAGCAGCGCCGGGCGGCTTGGGCTGCCCGGCGCGCTGGCCGTCGTCGTTGTAGTAGTCGCCGCCTGCGCCACCAGAGCCGGCCATGGAATCGCCTAGCTCCCAGATCAGCGACCCGTGCGGCGTCAGCACCCGGGCGCACTCGTCCACGATCTCGAGCAGATCACCGACGAACGACATGGGCGTGCCACCCTGGCCGAGCTCGTACGGCTTCATGGGGTGATCGGCGGGCAGGTACGAGCGCAGGCCTTGGAACGGGCTGCTGGTCACGACGAGATCCACCGAACCCGCGGGCATGGACCGCAGTTCGTGGAGCGCCGAGCCCACGATGATCTTGGCGGTGCTCATGCTGCGCTCGCTTCCCGGCACAGCTTGCACGTGCGGGCCACGTGGCCGGGCCGGTAGCAGCCGTGCCGCCAGCGACGGAACTGCGCCGGCCGGCACGTCGGGCACGGGAACACCGTGCTGCGTGCGCTGGCGTACTTGGCGAGCAGCGCCAGCGTGGGCGTCTCGGGCAGCGGCTCGTGGGCGGCTCGTGCCCGATCGAGTTCGGCGCGCTCGAGCGTGGCCTGCTGGCGCAGCGCCGCCAGGTCTGCGTCTCGTGGGATGCCAGCTTCCTGGCGGGCCCACACGTCGGTCACCTCGCGCTGGCCGTTGCGGCAGTCGCAGTGCTTGTGGTCATCCTCGGGCATGGCGTCGGTCCTCTCCGGTGAACATGATGGCGGTGGCGCTGTCGCGCAGCCGCGAGTACGTGCGCTGGCCGAGCTCGTCGGCCAGCTGGTCTGGTTGCAGGTTCGTGGTCACGATCGTGGGCCGCTCGTCCAGCCAGCGGCGGTTCACGACCAGGTACAGCCGCTCGCCGGTCCACTCGTTGCTGCGCTCGGTGCCGAGGTCGTCCACCACGAGCAGATCGACGGTGCACAGCTGCTCGAGCGTCACGTGGCTGTCGGGCCGGCGCCAGTCCAGAGCGTCCAGCAGTTCCCCGACGGGCAGGAACCGCAGCGAGTCACCGGCGGCGAACCGTGCCCGGCAGGCAGCCACAGCGGCGTGCGACTTGCCCACCCCGATGTTGCCGAGTAGCAGCAGGTTGCCAGGATGCGGGTCTGCCACCCACTCGCGCAGTGCGTCGCCAGCGGGACCGACGAGATCCGCAGGCCGTGCTGTGACGAACCGCCGCGGCACGGTGCGTTCCCACTCGTCGCGGCGGGTGGCGACCATCTGGCCGGCCGCGGCTCGTTCCGCGGCCACGGCGTCGTCGTCGGGCATGACCGGGTTCGGTGCACGCTCGGGTCGTGGTGGCCGCTGGCGCATGGCTGCTGCGGCCGCTGCTGGGTCTGCTCGATCGCTCACAGCTGGACCCGCCCGGCCTGGCCATCACGTGGCGCGGTCACTGGCGCACGAGCGCCACGCGGCGGTGGTGGCGTCCGGGTTGCGTTGGCGCCGGGCTCGTCGGTCCATCGCTGACCGTTCAGCCACGTGGTCGGGTGGGCGATCTTGTCCACCGGCCGGCCGGCCGTCTCGTCGCGGTACCGCTCGGCACCGGCGACGATCATGGACGCGCTGGCCAGCTTCAGCGACTTGGACCATGCCTGCTCGGCTCGTGCCCGATCCACGTGCCGCGGGTACACCGACCAGAACGCTGCGAACGTCGGCTGCTCGGTCTGGATCTCGAGCGCCAGCGGCTCCGCGATGGATGGTGACGGGTCACCGGTGGACATGGATGGAGAGACGGGGTGCTCATCTGGCGCGGGGTGCCCGTTCATCTGGCGCGGGGTGCCCGCGCGTCTCGTACCCCCACCCCCATCATCTGGACCCCCCTCATCTGGCGCGGGGTCACGCTCGAGCGTGATCTGGTAGCTGGCCGACTTGCGGCCACCACCGGCGTCCAGCACGACCACCTCGCCCAGTTCCACCAGCTTGGCGATCGACCGCCGCACGGTCCCCTCGGCGCAGTTCGCTTTCGCCGCCAGGATCGAGTGGGACCGCTTGTACGCGGTCACCTTGCCGTCGTCTGCGGCCACGTCAGCGAGCGCCAGCAGGACCAGCCTGGCCGCGCCCTCGCTCGTGGACGACCTGAACACCTTGGCCATCTGGATCACGCTCATGTTGTCGGCTCCGCTGTCACACAGGCCGCGTACTCTTGGTGCATCGTCTCCCCTTGGTCGTTGGGACGGTCACGGCCCCGGGTGCTCGCACAGCACGCCGGGGCCCTTGCTCGTCAGGACTGCTGCTGACGTTCCGCGATCATGGCTTCCGCGAGCCGGCGCCGCCTCGTGTCCAGCCGGCCCGCGGTGTCCAGCTTCCGGTTCGCCAGCTGCTCGTCCACCGTCTCGGGCTCCATGGACTTCACCTCTGCGATCACCACGGCGGTGACGGCATCGGGGCCGGGCTGGTCGTCGTCGGGTGCCACGGTGGCGTCGTCGGCGGCAGGCTCGTCGCCGCTCGTGGTGGCGGGCGGCTCGTCGTCCTGCGGCGTCTCGGGCTCGATGGTGCCCCACTCGCCAGCCTTGGCGCGCTGCTCGATGCTGGCCACCATCGCCTCTGCGATCTTCACCTGCTTGACCTTCAGGTGCTGGATCGGCGGCAGGGTCGGGTCGCTCGAGTCGTCGCTGCGCGGGCGCGTCCAGAGCGCCACGAGCGCGTCGCGGGCGGCGGGCAGCACGGACAGCGCAGCGATGCGCTCGCGCAGCGGCGCCAGCTGCTCGGCGGTGGCCACCGGCTCGGGCGGTGGCGGCGGCTGGTTGTGGCCGCGGGGTGCGGTCGTGCCACGCACCGGCTCGGCGCGGCCCACCACGTCGATCACGGGCACGCCATCCTCGTCGGTGACCGCGCCGAGCTCGTCGGGCGAGTAGAGCCCGGTGCCCACCTCGCTGAACACGTCATCCAGCAGGTAGCCGAGCGACCGCCAGGAGAGCATGCGCTGCGGGAACGCACGCCATGTGGACTTCTCGGCCAGCGTGATCGCTCGCTGGTTCTCCTTGGCCGGCACCCGCGCCGCCATGGCCATCGTGAACGTGGACGTGTGCAGGATGCCGGGTTCATCGGCGCGCTCCGCGTGCCACGTCGCTCGCTGGTCGTCGTTCGCCGGGTCGTCGGTCCCGCACGGGCACCGCTGCTCTCGCAGTTCGCCATCCACGACGACCATGCGCGGCGCCTGGTGCGGGTACACCTTGCCGTGGCCCTGCTGGCGCACCATGGCCAGCTTCACCTTCGGACTCAGCGTCACCTTGCCGTCAATCACGTGGAACTCGCGCACGGCGGTCGTGAGCGCCACCCCGAGATCGCGGGCCGTGAGCAGCACCATGAAACAGTCGTTGGGCTTGCCCTGCAGAGCACGTGGTGCGGTGCCGGATCCGGCGAGCGTGACGGCGAACTGGGCCAGCGCGTCGATCTCGTTCGCCGCGGGCACCACGGGCAGATCGGTGCCGACGACCATGCGGGTGGACATGGCCTGCGCCGGCGCCACCGGTGCGAGCTCCACCGCGGTGGCCACTTCGGGATCGGGCAGCGGGTCGGGTTCGGTGGCCGTCGTCTCGATCGAGTCGGCCTGGTCGGGTTCGGTGGTGGTCATCTGGTGGTTCTCCTTGGGAAGGTCAGAACGAGGGTGTGGACGTTAGCCGCGGTTCAGCGGCGGCGGGTTCGGGCAGTCTGCAAGTGCTCGAGCGAGATCGAACACCACGGTGGTGGCGCCGGCGTTCGCCGGGTCGCACAGCATGCGGGTGAGCTCGTGCTGCTCGTCCACCAGGTGGATCTCGCCGTGCTGGACGACAAGCCAGCGGGCCAGCTGCTCGTCCAGCCGGGCCGGTGCCTGCGCCACGAGCACGTCTGCGATCCAGTGGCGGGTGCGGTCACCACCGGGCTGCTGGCACTCGCGGAGCAGCCGAGCGGTGATCCACTGGCCGAGCGTGAACGGCCGGTGCTGGCGGTCGGTGACGCTGCCGCCCGCGCCGATGCGTGGAGCACCGAGCCGGTCACCGAGCCGGTGCGCCGACGACGTGGTGACGCCAGCGGCGCGGGCGATCTGGTCGGCGGTGAAGGTCAGCACGGCTCGTCCACCTCCCAGTCGTACACGCGGGGTGTGACGGTGACGTGGCTGTGCGGCTCGTGGTCCGCGGCCGGCGGCAGCGTCAGCTGGCCACGCGGTGGCTCGTGGCGCACGTCGTGCATGGCGTCGCGCACCATGACCACCACGGCGATCGCGGCCAGCCAGATGATCGGGTCAGCGTGCACGTGCTGCCTCCATGCGCTCGGCCACGGCCTCGGCCATGGCGGTCTGGTGCTCGTCTCGCAGCGCAGCGAACTGCGCTGCGTGCGGCGGGCACAGCGACCCGCCGCGGGTCGGTTCACCGCATCGCTGGCACCTCACGACGGCGACACCGTGAACGTGATGCCGCCCGGGTCCACGTCGGCGCCGGCCACGGGCACGTACCCGTCGCCGTGCGGGATGACCACCACGCGCTCGTCCCAGTTGGCCACGCGGGTGACTCGCTGGTGCAGCCACCCGTCGATCGGGTCGGGGTCGCACTGGTCGCACGGCATGCCGTCGGCGCGCAGCTGCTCCGGCGTGTGCGGCGTGTCGGTGGCCGGGTTCATCGCGGGCACGTGGTGCTCGTGGCCGCACTCGAGCGTGACCACGTAGCCGATCGGGCGCAGCACGATCTGCACGTGCTTGCGCAGTTCGGTCAGCCGCGGTTCCATCTTCACGACGGCGGCGGCGTCGGCCGGTTCCAGGTACTCGAGCATGAACGCCGCCACGGTGGCGTCGTCGCGCACGATGGCCTTGGGCTTGTGGTCGGTGGAGCGCACCAGCCCACTCGGCAGGTGCAGCGTCTTGTTGCGCTTCGGGTCACGGGCCCGCCACGCCGCTGCGTACACGGTGAGGTGAGCGGCGAAGAACGCGCGGCGCTGCGCCAGCTGCGCCTGCTGGCGCCGGTAGTGGCGGGCGATGCGCTCCACGTACGCCTTCTCCTGCTCGCGGAGCATCGTCGCGTTGGCGTCCAGTTCGGCCACCATCGCCATGGCCCACTCGGCAGAGCCGTCGTCGGTGACGCTCCACCGCATGACCGCGGCGCGCTCGGCGGTGTAGTCGTCGGGCGAGTCGTCGGCCCACGCTTCCAGCAGCTTGGGCACGTCGGTCGGTGACCAGTCGGACAGTGCAGCGTCCAGGTCCTCGAGCCCGAACGGCTGCTCGTCAGCGGCGAGCTCGGGCGGGATGCGGTCGCTGTCGTCGTGCATCGGTGTGGCCATGTGGATCTCCTTGGGGTCGGTCAGACCGCACGACCATACCGCGGTTCACTCGGAACGCGAAGGAGGCACCGACCGGGGCCGGTGCCTCCTTGCGCCACACGTCGCCGGCCGCAGGTTCCCAAGGCACCCCGGAGGGTGGACCATCCTGCGACCGGCGTGCGAGATCGTACCCGCGTCGGCGGGTCAGCCGATGCCGACCGATCTGGTGGCCCGCTGGATCGCGGGCGCCACGCCGGTCGGCTTCCACAGGTGCGAGTACGTGACGCCGCTGGCCAAGTACGTGGCGATCACGGCCTGCGCGATCTGCAACCACGTGAGCCCGCCCGGGTTCGCTTGGAACGCAGCGAGCACGCCACCGGCGATGCACAGCACGAGGTTCAGCAGCGCCTTCACGGGTGACGAGGCCTTGAGCCTCGCGGCCACCGCCGTGACGAGCGGGACCACCGACCCGATCACGAACGCCAGCACCAGCGGGCTGACCTTCACGACCGTGGACGGATTGACCAGCACAGCCTCGGCCGACGCCGGCGCCGCCACGGCGAACACCACGGCGAACACCACGAACAGGAACAGCAGCAGTCGTCTCATGGCCCGAAGGCTAGGCGACCGGTCAGCAGTCGGACTGCTGCAACGCGTCGGCCAGCTGGTCGTGCACGTCGGTGCCGACGGCTCGAGCGGCCTTCTTGGACTCGGCCGGCGCTGCCTTCTCCACAACCACGAACGTGCGATCGAACGCGCTGCGGATCTCGGCGCGGCTCGTGTTCGCCTGCTCGCACCGGTCGTGGTCCTGCTCGCGGCGCACCTGTTCCAGCCGCACGTTCCCGCCAACGATCAGCGCGGCGACCGCCATGGTGACGAACCAGCGGCGGCGGGCTGCCTTGGCCTCGGCCTTGCGCTGCGCATCGATCAGATCAAACTGGCGCTCGATGTTCACGTTCAGCCGGCGCAGCTGCTCGGCCAACGTCGCACGCTCGGCGGGGTCCAGCAAAGCCTCGTCCTGGTCATCCATGCGTGTGGCGTTCCTTGCTGGTCGTGCCGACGTTCTGTGCGATCTCGTCGGACAGCTGGCGTGCTTCACCGAGCAGGCTAGACAGCCGCTCGCGCTGCACGGCGGTATCACCCACCTGGCCACCGTGGTGCCGGCGCTTCCACCAGGTGACGATGCGCGACGTGTGCGAGGCCTTGGCGATCACCGCTGGTTCCTCGTGGCTTCCGCGGCGGCGTGCAGAGCGTCCACCATGCGCACCGCGGTCGGGACCACCTCGGAGATCATCTGCTCGCGCACCTTGGTGAGCTCGTCGCGCTGGGCCTTGATCGTGGCGCGCTGGTCGATGATGACCCAAACGAGCACACCGAGGCCGAATCCCCAGGCACCGAACTGCTGCCAGCCAGAGGTCGGGTCGGCGTCACCGAACAGCGCGGCGAACGTCCATGCGAGCGTCGTTGCATGCACCACCCCTAGCGCCCCCGATCACCCGGATGGCCCATGGTGGCTGACCTACTTCGGGCCGGCCAGCACCGGGATGCCGTCCAGCTGCGCCTCGGTCACCTCGGCCACCTTGCCGTCGGTGCCGAGCCCGTGGACCTGGCCCACGTAGATCAGCACGTTCAGCGTCTCCATGTCGGGCACGTGCCAGCGGCCCTCGTCGGTGACGATCCACACCTTGCCGTCCTTCTTGGACCGCAGGGCCACGGCCTTCTTGGCGGTGGTGTCCAGCAGCGTCTGCACCTGCTGCTCGAGGTGATCGAAACGTGCCTTGGCGTCGGCGTCCATCGTGAAGTCTCCGGTGTCGGGGTTGGGTAGTGGCGGGGTGGCGGTGGACAGCAGCGCCGGGTACGCGGCGGCGTCCACCAGGTTGCGATCGAGTCGCTGGAACGTGGAGAACTGCCAGATCGTGGCGGCGTCCCACGGGTGCGCTGGTGCGGTCCACACGTCGTCGGCCGGCAGCGCACCGTCCTTGTAGGCGTTCGGGTAGCGAGCCACCCAGAGCACGTACGAACGGAACTCGAGCAGCGGCGCCACGCTCGGGTTCCACCACGAGGCGTACGTGTAGAACACCGGGCGCACGCCACAGCCGGCTTCCACGAGCTCGGCCAGGCGCAGCGCCCACTCGGCCAGCGCCTGCGGGCCGAGGCCGGCCTGGTTGTGCTCGAGATCCACCATGGGCCGCAGTTCGAAGTGCAGCGCGCCCATGGCGGTCAGGAAGTTGCGCGCGTTGGCCTCGGGCGTGGCCCTCGTGTCGGTGAAGTGGTATGCGCCGCGGTCCATGCCGAGCTGCCCGAACGCGGCGTGGTGCGCAGCTGCTCGCACGTCGCGGCCACGGGCCCCTTGGCTGACCTTCAGCCAGCCGAACACCGCGGCCGAGTCACGGATGGCCGGGCTGCCCGGCAGGTTCCAGTGCGAGACGTCGATGCCCTTACGGCGGGTGCTCATGGCCAGCACCCTAGGTCAGAACCGTGGTTACAGCTGGAACACCGCGGTGGCCGAGTCCGACCAGCGCAGCACCACCGCCGACCCGTCGCCCACCACGCTGATCGGCGTGGTGTCGTCGTTCTGGTCCGCGAAGTAGACCACCTCGCTGGTGGCGCCGCTGCCGGTGTCGCGGACGATCACGAGCGCACGGGCGGTGTCACCGATGCCGAGCCCGGTCACGGTGGTGTCGTCGGCGTCGCAGATCCCACCGTCACGCACGACGGTGCCGGCCAGCGCAGCTGTGGCGAGCTCGGCGGCGGTGAGGTCGTCGCGGTACTGCCACGTGTCGTCGTACGTGGCCGAGTCCAGCAGGATGGCCAGGAAGTCGTCGCCGGTCCAGCTGATCTCGCCGCGGGCGAACGCGGACCGGGCTGCGGGCAGGAGGTCGTTGGCCATGGCGGGAGGCTAGTGCCGCCGCTGGTCAGTCGTGGGCGACGACGATCACGCTGGTGGCCACCTTCACGGTGGCGCTCTGCATGCCGAGCGCCTGCACGAGGTGGTTGCCGCCGTCGGGCAGCGATTCGAAGATGGCACCGACGCCGGTGGTGACCTGCTCCACGTAGGCGTTCACGGGCCCGCTGCTGCGATGCTTGTACGCGAGCTCGTCGGGGATGATCACGAACGCCTCGAACACGAGCATGCCGGCCGAGTCCTGGCCACCCACCACGGTGTCAGCGCGACCGACCTCCATGGTGACCGTGACCCGGTTCTGGCGAGCCAGGTTCGCCATGTCTCCGACGAGCTCGAGCGAGTCCACCGCCAGCGCACGGGTCGCGGTGAGCAACGCCATGAGGTCTGACCCGGCGTAGAGCTCGTCACTCGCTGCGGGGTCCAGGTCGGTGATCGTCTCGGTGATCTTCAGCAGTGCCATGCGGGTGAGGCTAGGCGCGTCAGATCATCGCGCCGCGGAGGGTCACCGTCTGGCCACCGGTGCCGGTCCCGGGCAGTGGCACAGCGATCTGCACGCGGGTGCCGGTCGGCCACGAGCGGTTCACGATCCCGACGGCGCGCCGGTCACCAGCTGCGACGATCACCGAGCCGACGCTGTGGCCGTCCACGACCACCGCCACCTTGTGCGTGGAGAGCAGCGCACGGTCCAGTTCCACCTCGATCCACGAGCAGTGGAACGGGCGCGGCACCCGCCACGGCTTGGACACCGTGGGCGCCACCTGGTCCTGGCTGAACGGCGGCGGCGTCGTGTCGGTGCTCGTGCCCTCGCTCTGCCGGTTGATCACGGGCGCAGCGAACTCGCCGGTGATCCCGCTGGCGGCACGCTGCAGGCGCCGGGCCATGGCTTCCTGCTTGGACTTGATCGGGTCGTCCACCTCGTGGATCACCTGCACGTCACCGTCGCGGACCATGCGCACCGTGATCGCGGAGAGCATGGCGCCGTCGATCTTGTCGCCCAGTTGGAACCCGATGCCGGGCAGCTGGTCGATCTGGCGCACGTCGCCCTCGCGCACGTCGGTGAGCCGCGACGACTTGGCCAGCGCCAGGATCTCGAGGCCGATCGCTCGAGCGTGGTCGCGGTCGCGCACGCCATCCAGTTCCACGTACTGCTCGCGGCGGCGGTGGCCGTCGGCGCGGTCCACGTAGACGTGGCCGGTGGCGTAGCGGATCAGCAGGCAGTTGACCACGATCATCGGACCACCCGCCTGACTGCTCGGCTCGTGAGGTCCACGCCGTCGGTCCACGGGCTCGTGCGGTGCTTGCCCGTGCCCTTGTCCTTCACCCACATGCGCAGGATGCGCCCGGCCGGCGCAGCAGCGAAGTCCACCAGCGACTCGCTCAGTTGCCGCAGCACGTCCAGCATCGTGGACCCGACCTGCACGCTGATCTCGTCGTTGACCGGCCACGGCCGGCCGGCACTGTCTCGGGTCGCGCTGAAGTCCAGCCGCCAGTCGGGCACGAACGCGGTGCGGCGGCTCGTGGCCTCTGCGTGCAGCCGGCGCATGACCTGGCCCGGGTTCAGTCGGAACGTGCGGGCAGGGTATGCGAGCGCCGACCAGCCGCTGCCAGAGGTGCGCAGCGGCTCGCCGTACAGGCCGTCCTCGGTCACGGGCATGATCGCCACGAGCAGCCCGGCGTGGCCGCGGTCGTTGTACGCCTTGATCGTCAGGTTGTGGAAGTCGCTGCGCACGACGAGCTCCACCCGCTGCGCCACCCCTGGCGTGTCGCACGTGAGGATCGGCACACCGTCCAGCCAGACCTCGGCCTGGTCGTAGGCGCAGCACCAGACCTGGATGCGGTGCGTGGACGCCTTCGGCACACCGAACGGGATGCGGAAGTGGCAGAACCCTCGAGGCTGCGGCAGCCGCGGGTTCGCCACCCACATCCATCGTGCGTACGGCGCGGGCCACACGTCGGGCAGCGGGAACACCTCGGTGGCCGTGCCGTAGTCGGTCGCCATGGCCACCGACGAGATCAGCCGCGGTGGTGGCAGGTCTGCGGGGTCGTCGGTGCCCAGCCCGTTCATGGTCCAGTCAAAGTGCCGGGTGTCCTGCGTCGGTGGGCCCAACCTCGAGAGGTCAGCTGCACCGAAGTCGGGCAGCACCAGCACCCGGTCAAACTCGGCCAGCATCCCGTCGGCCTCGGTGGTGACCAGCTGGCCGGCTTCCTCGCTCGCGGCTCGCTTCACGTCGGTGATCCGCGATGCCAGCCCGGTGAACACGCGGCGCCCGCCCACGTCGAACCCCACGATCTCGTCCTCCGCCGGCCGCGGTGGCGTCGCCGTGAACGTGCCTCGGCCCAAGTCGTTCAGCTGCGGCTGTGCGTCGATGGCCGTCGCGTACGGGTACCCCTTCACCGTGATGGCCTTGGACACGCGGCCTGGCCCAGCCGGGATGCTGGCCAGTTCGCTGGATGCCAGTAGGACCATTGGCCCGGGTACTCGTACCGCGCTGTGCACGGTCATTGGTCGGATTGGCCGGCGTGTCTCTGGCAGTGGCATCGGCTGCGGGCCCGGCACGTCCACGTCGCTGGCCACCGTGGCGGGTGAGATCGTCAGCTGGTCGGTGCCGAGCCGGTACGGGCCGGCGACGTGGACGCGGCTGGCCACCGTCGCTGGCGTGATCTCGAGCGACGACGCCGGTGGGAGCAGCGGCAACGGCATGGCGTGGAGGCTAGGTCACACCAGCACGTGGCCCGTGGCCCAGCCCTGCCCGGTTCCGGTGTCGGGCCGGTAGGCGCGGACCAGAGCGCACCCGAACCCCCAGCGCCATACGCGGGTCGGGTCGAAGATCAGCCCGGGGATCGGGGCGAGCGGCACACCATCGCCGGTGGTGGCCACGTCAGCGGTCCAGTGCCTGCCGCCGCTGTTGCCGCCCTGCCCGATCCACGCCTCGTACAGGCTGGCGTCCTCCTGCGTGCCGTGCTCATGGCGAGCGCCGCCACTGGCGCCACCTCCCCAGCCGCCACCGCCGCCACCGGTGGGGATCTCGGCGGTGAACCCGTCGGCGCCGATGCGTTCGCCGCCCTCGGTGCCGTCGTCGGTGGCGTCCACCACGTAGTCCAGCAGCGGAGGCGTGACAGGCCATGGTGCCGGCACCCGCGGTGGCTCGGTCGGGCCAGGGACCGCAGCTGTGCCGAGGTCTGGTGCTGCGAGCCAGCTTCCGATGCTGGCGCTGTACGGCGGGTCACCCACGCCGGTGAAGTACGCGGTGGTCCCTGCACCGCCCGCGCCCGGCTCCACCACGAGCAGGTCACCGTCCAGTGTGATCTCGCTGGCACCAGCGCCACCCGACGACACGAACACGCCCACGCCATCCACGACAACCGCCGGCCCGCCACCAGCGCCGCCACCGTTCGTGCCACCGACCTGCAGGAACCCGGCCAGCCAGTCGTCCCACGTGCCAGCGACCGCAGCCGGGTCACCAGAGATCGAGGCGAGCGTGGCCCGTCCACCCAGCTTCACCGTGACGACCTGGCCGGCTGTGGCAGCGAACGAGTAGCGGCGCCCGTAGACCATCTGCCCGGCCGGGTCTGCGCCGGGCACGTACGGCTGGCCGGCACCGCCGAACAGGTCCACCTCCACGAGGGTCGTGCCATCTGGCAGCGTCCATGCGTCCTCGTCGGCGCCGTCGTCGCCGTAGAGCGCCACGTGCTCCGCGACGAGCTCCACCAGATCAGTCCAGGTTCATGTTCGTGCTGGACCGTCGCACGAGCAACAGTCCAACGGCGAGCGGGCCCGTGATCGGTGCACCGACCGAGGCCGCGGCGACGAGCGCCACCGAGATCGTCGTGGGATCGGTGGGCACGTCCAGCCCCTGGATCAGCAGAGGCCGACTGCCGATCCAGCGTGTGGCTGCGGGACCGAACAGAACCTGCACGCCGGTCGGATCGAACTCCGACTCGGCAGCGACGGCGGCGGCGGCGCTCGTCGCGGAGAACGGCACGGGCGTGAACGCGTCACCATCGGCCAGACCCAGTTCTGTGGTCATGTCGGTGCCGAGTACCACGACGTGCAGAGGCACGATGGCGTCGCCGTTCAGGTCTGCGGCGATCACGGTGGTGAGGTCGTAGTGCCCTGGCACGAGGTTCAGCGAGGGGCCGGCTGGCGGGACGGGGACCGAGATCGACCCGACGAGCTCACCCGCCGCGTACGAGCTCTGCGCAGCGTCAGCAACCACGACCGAGGTGAACAGGTGGGCGTGCTCGGCCAGCGCGCCACCGGTCGCGGTGATCTTCTGCCGGGTGGTGCCACCGTTGGTGGCGTCCACCATCTTGACCAGCTGCACGTGCGCTGCACCGGATCCGGTGTCCACCTCGTCGGTGGCGTACGTGTGGCCTCCGGTGGTGATGTTGTCGCCCATGGACGTGGAGCCTAGGTCAGCGTCCCGGTGGGCAGCGTGAGCTCGAGCGTGGCCCGCCAGATCGGGCCGGCCTTGGTGCCGACTCGCAGACCCTCGATCGTGGCGCTGCCCGTGAGCGTGGACGACTGGTCGGGTGTCGTGAGCGTGAGCGCCCGCGTGCCGTCACCGGTGTTCGTCGGGTCCGCGATGTGCTGGCGCAGCCACAGCACGTTCCTGCGGAGGCCTTCACGTTCGCCGCACGTCCAGACCGCGCCGCTGCGCTGCACTCGTCCGTCGATCACCATGCGCAGCGTCACCGGCGTGGCGTCCACGCGCCGCACGTTCGGCAGCTGCCCTGGCCGGCCTGGAATCAGGAGATCCTCTCCGCGTTGCTTCGGGCTCTCCCACAGTGGGGTCACGTCCACGACGGCGAACGCCGGGCAGTGCATCACCACACCGTCGATGGTCAGCCGGCCGTCGCGGAGAGTCGCGGCCACGTCGATGCTCATACAGCCCCCTGCAGGTACGCCTCGGCGTCGATCCGGTCCAGCACCTGGAGAGCATGCTGCGTCGGGGTGCCGGGCGGCAGCACCAGCTTGTCCACGTGGACTCCGCGGGTGATCGGGCCGGCGCCGTCGCCGCGGCCGATGGCGGCCAGACCCTCGAGCACGCCACGCGGGAGCGGCAGCACGGCCTCGTCCTTGCCGGCCTCTGCGATGTTGGCGAACACGCCACCCGGGCGAGCCTTGGCCACGCCACCCTTGGCCAAGCGCGGGATCGGGTTATCCGGCAGGTTCAGGCCGTCAAAGATCGTGACGCCGTGCACCTTGATCTTGCCGACGCTGTTGGGCAGCAGATCGTTCAGCGCGTCGATCACGCCGTTGATGATGGACTTGCCCAGCGACTTCACCGTGTCCAGCATCTTCCCGGCGAGGTCGCCCGCCTTCTTGGCCAGGCCACCGAGCCCCGACACGAGGCCGTCCACGATGTGCTTGCCGAGCTCGCCGCCCGCCTTGGCGAGCCGGCCAGCGATGGCCACGACCTTGCCCGGGATCTGGCCCACGAACTCTGCGATCTTCCCGGGCAGCGCCTTCGCCGCACGCAGGATGCCACCGAACAGATCGCCAGCGGCGCGGCCGATCTTGCCGGGCAGCCCGGTGAAGACCCCGACGACCGCGCCGACGGCGGCGCTGGCTCCACGACCGAACGAGCCCCAGTCCAGCGACGTGATCGCGTGCACCACCGCGGTGATGGCGTTCACGATCTTGACGATGGCGCCCGCCACCATGGCCATGGTCTGCGCCATCTTGACCATGACCGGCACCCCGATCTTCTCGAGCAGCAGCACCGCGAACTTCAGCAGCGGCTTGAGGATCGGCAACAGCGCCACCAGCAGTTCAGCGAACGCCGTGGCCACCTGGCCGAGCACGGGTGCCAGCGCCTTCATCACCTCGCTGATCCCGGGGCCCATGGCCTTCACGAGATCCACCACGATCGGGATTAGCGGCGTGATGGCGTTCAGCACCGAGAGGATCGCCTGCGCGATCACGGGCAGCACCGGTGCCAGTGCTTCCACGAGCGTGGACACCAGGTCAGCGATCACCGGCAGGATCGGCAGCACCGCCTCGATGATCTTGCCGAACACGCGAGCCAGCTGCGCGATGAACGGGGCCGACTGGCCGATGGCCTTGCCGATCGCCAGGAACGCCGGCACCAGCGCCTTGATCACCTTGGCGAACACGCCACCGAACACGCGGGCCAGCTGCACCACCACGGGCATGATCGCCAGCAGCACCTTCCCGAGCGCCCCGCCGATCACTCGAGCCACCTGCGCGATCACCGGGAGCAGCGGCCGGAACCCAGACACGATCTCCGCGATGACCGGGCCCAGCTGCTTGATCACCTGGACGATCACGCTGCCCAGCTGCTTCATCACCGGCTCGGCCGCTTGGACCAGCCCGACGATCACCGCGGCGATCTGGCCGATGACCGGGCCGAGCTCCTTGCCGAACGCCTCGGTGATCGGGGCGATGGCTCGCAGCACCACGCTCGTCAGGTAGGCGAACACCGGGAGCAGCGGCGCGACCGCCTGCGCGATCGCAGCGATGGCGGCGATCACGGGCTGGATCGCCGGTGCCAGCTGCGTGATCGCCTGGCCGATCGTGTCAATGATCGGCTTCAGCGCGGTGGCCGCAGTTCCGATGGCCGGCCCGAGCGATTCGAACACCTGGCCGATGACCTTGCCCAGCGACTCCACGACGGGTGCCACGGCGTCCATCACGGACATGAGCGCCGGCAGCAGCTTGTCGATCGCCGGGAGGATCGCCTGCCCGAACGACTCCTGCAGGTTGCCCAGCGCCACCTTGATCTTGTCCATGGCCGACGCCTGCGCCGCGGCCGACCCGCCGAACTCCTTATTGAGCTCGCCCAGGATGATCTTCTGGGCGCCCATGGTGTCGCCCGTGGCCTGCAGAACCTTGATCTGGTCCTTCTGCTGCTGGGTGAACGTGACGCCCACGCGGGTCAGCGCCGTGATGCCCTTGGTGGGGTCGTTCAGCGCCTTGCCCAGCTGGATCGCCGCGGCCTTCGGGTCGGTGCCCATGGCGGCTGCGAGGTCCACCAGCGTCTTGGTGGACTGGTCGAATACGTCGTTGCCCTTGCCGGCCTCGTTGCGAATGTTCGTGAACGTCAGCAGCAGGTTCTGGCCCTGCTGGATCGCCTCGTCGTCCACGCCGGTCTTGACCGACAGCGCGGTGGCCAACTTGGACACCTGGTCGGCGCTCACGTTCGCAGCGGCGCCGGTGGACTTGATCACCGCGCCGGTCTGCGCCGCCACCTTGTTGGACTCGGCACCAGCGGTCAGCGCGTTGGACACCGCTCGCACGCCGGCCCGCACGGCGTAGGCGCCGCCGATCACCGCGCCGATCTTCAGTGCCAGCGACTTGGCCGAGCCGAGCACCTTGCTGCCCGACTCCTTGCTGAACCCGCCGCTGAACGCCGTGCCCGAGTCGGCGCCGTCCTTCCCGAACTTGCCCTTGGCGCTCTCGAGCTTGCGTGTGGCGTCGCGGGTGAAGTCGTCGGCGCTGCCAGACTTCAGGTTTACGATCGCCTCACCGACAACAGTCACGCCGTGGAGGCTAGGTCACCTCGCTGGTGCTGCCCCGTACATCGCCTCGGCGTTCACGCGCTGGCGCTCTGCGAGCGACGACGAGAGGCCACCGACGGCGTAGCGGTGCCCCTCCTGCTCCACAAGGTCCTCCACGAGGTACTGCAGGACCTGCGCCGCTGGTGCCAGCAGCGTCGTGTGCGCTTCCACGAACCACGTCTCGAGCAGCCCGTACCACGTTGGGAACGGCAGCTGCTCGAGCGCCGCCAGGGTGCGGTACCCGAGCGCAGCTGCTCGGCCCTTCACGAACGCGGCATGGAACCCGCACCATGCCACGACCGTGATGGCCGTCACGTAGGGCGGTCCAGCACCTTCTCGCTGGCCCACTGGAACACGTCGCCCAGCACCTGCAGCTTCACGATCCGGTTGGGATCGTTCACGAGCGCACGGAACCGCTGCGACGAGTCGGGCAACAGGCACACGTACAGGAACTCGATCACGGCGGCGGGGTTCAGCTGCTGGTTGCCGTCGTCGTCCTCGATGAACGCCTGCCCCCAGACGCCAGCGGCGGCAGCGGGCGGCACAGCGGACAGTTCGAAGTCCTCGTGCCAGGTCGTCTCGCCCTTGGGCCCGCTGCGGTCCTTGGCGTACACGCCGTCCAGCGAGAACGGGTGCGGCGCCATGGTGGCGTCGTCGGCGGTGGATGCGGTGAAGGTCTGCGTGGTGTCGGTCATGGCGCGGAGGGTAGCACCGTGGTTCAGGTGACGACCGCGGCCAGTGCCTCGAGCCCGCCGGTCTCACGTGAAACCCCCGTGCGACGGGTACGGTTTCCAACTATGAGCACCTGCCTAGTGGACGACTGCACGAACCAAGCTGTGAAGCGCGGCTGGTGCGGCATGCACTACCGCCGTTGGCAACGCCACGGCGACGTGCATCGTGGCGCACTCAGCGACGAGCAGCGGTTCTGGTCGTACGTGGACAAGGACGGGCCGGTGGCGAAGAACCACCCGGAGCTCGGCCCGTGCTGGCTCTGGACCGGTGGACTGAAGAACGGCGGCTATGGCCAGTTCCACTTTGCGGGCGGGCCTGTGCCGGCGCACCGCTGGCTGTACGAGCGCCTCCACGGGCCGGTGGCCGAGCGGTGCCTGGACCACTTCGCCTGCGACAACCCGCCATGCGTGAATCCGGCCCACGTGCGCCCGGCATCCGACCGCGAGAACGTGCTGCGCGGCATCGCACCATCGGCGCAGAACGCCAGGAAAACGCACTGCGACCATGGCCACGAGTTCACACCAGAGAACACCGAGCGGTGGGGACCAGACAAGGCGTGGCGTCGATGCCGGACATGCACGCGCGCGACCGGGCGGGAATCCAAGCGGCGCGCGCGCGCCGCCGCTACCCGATAACCGCGGCCAGAGCCTCTGCAAGAAACCGATTCGGCTGGGTGCCCGGGTGCTGGACCGCTCTGGCGTAGACGACTCGGCCGGCGGTCGGTGACCAGAACACGAGCATGCCGCCAGGCTGGCGTGGCGTGATCGTGTGCGGCACCGTGCCCTCGTGGTGGAGCAGCGCCACCTCGTCCTCGCTGCCCACCTCCACCACCACACCGTCGCCGGTGGTGTGAAACCGCTTCACGATCGAGTCGCGCAGCGTGCCTGGCCGGCGCCGGCGCACCGGGCCCGCGGGTGGCGGCTCGTACACCCCGACCCGCGCCTGCGCCTCGATCTTCACGCGCTCGCCCAGCTGGATCATGTGGCGCACCACGTCGCCGCCTGCGTCGCTGAAGTAGGCGCGCACGGCGTCGCCGTCCACCACGAACCGCACGACCTCTGCCACGAGGCCGAGGCTAGAGCAGCGCCACCGCGATGCGCAGCACGCCACCCGTGAGCCCGCCCTGCGGGCCCACGGCGGTCCAGCGTTGGAACGCCAGACCTCGGCACGTGGCCAGCTGCCCGGCCTGCTGCGCGTTCCAGAGCGCGTCCACCATGATCTGCGGATCAGCCAGCACGACCTGCGCCGAGGCGTCGATGGCGTCGGCCGTGGGCGGTTCGCCGTCGTCGTCCATCATCGGGCAGCAGCGCACCAGCCAGATCCCGATGGTGGCGGCGCGCATCGCCATCGCCAGGTCGGGGTCCTGCGACTCGGCCGCGGGGTTGCCGACGATGCTGTGCGTGTCCTCCACGCTGACGCACAGCTGCTCGCAGTCCCACGCCACCAGGTTCCCGTCGGCCACGTACTGGCGGGTGGGCGGCATGTGGTCGCCGCCCGCCGTGGTGAGGCCAGCGGCCACGCAGTCCAGGGTGGCGCGGGCGATGCCGTAGATGCGGGCCGGGTTCCCCACGATCAGACCTCGGGCACGTCGGCGGCGTCGATGATCGCCGCCGCCAGGTCCATGATCGTCTTGCGCGGGCGGGGCCGCTTGGACTCGAGCGCCTCCACGGCGATGGCGCGGGCCACGATGTTCTCGCGCTGCATCCACGAGCAGACGACACCGACCGGTTCGGGCAGGATCTCGGCGGCTTCCCGCTCTACGGCCAGCCGCTCCGCGTCCTCTTCGGGCGTGCTGGTGTGCTCGCGGTACTCGCGCTCGATCCCTGCGAGCTCGGCGCGCAGCGACTCGTCCGACAGCCCCATGACCATGGCCCGCTCGTCTGCGTCCCAGTCGGGGTCGTTCCAGTGCGCGACGACCTCGGCCACCACGTCGTCGGCAGCGCCGAGCCGGCGCAGCCGATCCACGAACGCCTCCATGGTCGGCTCCACCTCGTGGATCTGGCGGCGCACGTGCGGTGCCTTCGGGTTGTGGCTCGGCCTGGTCAGTCGCACAGCGTCTCCATGATCGCTCGGGCTGCACGCTCGGCGGCGTGCCCGTCGGTGTGAGCGTAGGCCGCGGTCGTGGCCGCGGCCCGGAGCTCGGCGCCCATGGTGCGGTCAGCCAGCTGCGCTGCGACGGTGGCCACGAGATCCGCAGGCCGGTCCACCTGGACACCAGGCACGTGCGACCAGAACCGCAGCCCGTGCTCGACGTGGCGCCGGTACTCGCTCGAGTTCACGGCGACGACGGGCCGGCCGAGGCTGGCGAACTCGTACATGGCGCTCGTATTGTCCGCCACCAGCACGTCGGCGTTCTCGAGGACCAGCGCCAGGTCCGATGTGCTGGTGACCTCGAGCGCAGCCCACCGCCGGCGCAGCTGCGACTCGATCCGCGGGTGGCCGTGGCCGAGCAGCCGCACGTGGTTGGCGCGGGCCCATGCGGCGAGCTCGGGCAGCACCTGGTCGTACTCGGGCCACGCGGTGCGTGTCTCGGGCAGCAGCGTGCAGTCCCAGTGGAACGTCACGGCCACCACCGGATCCTCGGGGTGCAGCCACGGTGGTGGTTCCGCGTTTCGCGGAACATGCCAGCGGTCCAGCTTCGGGCAGCCGGCCACCACAGCGTTCCCGCCGCGCGCGCGCCACCGTTCGGCCACCTGCTCGTTCGGGCACACGAACAGGCGCACTCGATCAAGGCCGCGGGCGGTCGTGCCCGAGAGGCCAGCTGCGCCGACGCCGGCCGGGTCGCCGCCGTAGGTCTGGCCGGCGCCGTGCTCCACGTACACGAGGTCACGGCCGCGCACGTTGCCGCTCGTGGCGTCGCCGTAGCTGGCGACGAGCACCGGCCCTGGTGGCATCGCCTCGCGGTACGGCGACGAGCCCCACCAGGAGCCGTCGCGGGCGGCGATGCTGACGCCACGCAGCTGCTCGGGCAGCTGCTCCCAGATCGGCCAGAGGTGGTCGGCGTAGTGCGGCAGGCTGGCGTACAGGTTCACTCGCACGTCATGGCCTCGCGGATCTCGGGCTCCCAGACGTTCCACGACTGCTCGAGCGCCCACTGGCGTGCCTGCTGCTGCCGCTGGTGGCGCAGGTCGGTGTCGGTGGCCATTCGGGTCAGGGTCGCCACCAGGTCGTGCGAGTCAGCGGTGTGCGCCGGGATCTGGCCGGCTGGCATGGACAGCAGCGTGGGCGAGCCCGCCACCCGCACCGCCTCGATCGGCCACCGGTGGTTCGGGGCCACGTCGGTCATCACGATGGCCAGGCCGGCGCCGGCTGCCTCGTTCGCTGGCAGGCACAGCCCGCCGTACCGGCGCGGCAGCACCACCACGTCGGCGTCGTCGTAGAGGCGCCAGTAGTCCTCCACGCCACCGGTGTGGATCTCCACGTGGACGTTCGGGTGCACTCGAGGGACCGGCAGCCGCTGTTCCTGCGTGACGAGCCGCACCCTGAACGGGACCGTGATGGACTGCACCGCCGCCAGCAGCAGGTTCGTGCCATTGCGGTCACCCAGCGCACGCTTCCCGACCACGTGAAGGAACACCGCGGCGTCGTTGGCTCGCTCGGGTGCCGGCACCTTCCAGCGCCCGGTCGGCACCGGGACCGGCATCACGACCGTGGACGGCGGCAGATGCCCGACCCGCCACCCGGTCGGCGCCCACGTGGCCACGCTGGCACGCTCACGTCGCCCGTCCCGCCACAGTTCGGGATTCACGTGCACGTACGCCGTCACGCCAGCAGCGTCGCACCACGCGGCCATCCTGGGGTCGTACAGCGTCTCCGCGGTGTAGAGCACGTCCACGTCCTCGAGCCACGAGCGCACCAGATGCGGGTCGGTGAACCCGCTGCCGGCCCACGACGCCCACGTGGCGCCCGGGTAGCGGTCGCGGTGCTCCACGAACGGGCCGGCCGCGTCACCGAGCGACACCACCAGGGTGGCGTCGGGGTTCATGTGGCGGAACCACTCCCAAGTCTGCACGCCTAGGCCGCGGTCGTCTGCTCGAGCGATCAGCCCGACCTTCACCATGGCGATGCCGCCACGATCTCCACCGTGGTGCGCAGCGTCCCGTGGGCGCCCGGCGTCCATGCGACGAGGCCGAGCCGGCGCAGCCGCACGAGCACGTCCCACGCGGACGATGGGTGGAGCCCGGCGCGGGCAGCGACTTGGCGCACGCTGGACTCGCCGGTGGCCACCGCCAGCAGCACCCGCGTGGCGCGGTCGTCCAGCGTCTCGGCCAGCTGCTGCGAGCTCATCGCGTGCCCGGCGCTGGTGCGCCCTCTGGTGTCGCCCCGTCGTAGGCGAACGTCATCGGGTACTTGGGTTCGGCGCCGCGGCCGTCCAGGTGGTGCGAGCGGCGCATGTTGCCGTGTGGCGCGTAGAGCGCGAGCCGGAACTGTTGCCAGCCGGCCTGGCCGTGGCGCAGCCAGGCGTTGTGGACCACGCCGTGCATGGCGTCCTCGATCATCGTCCGCGACTCGCTGCCGAAGTACGCAGCGAGCCACGTGCGGTACCGGCCGGTGGACGCCACGTGCGGCCGCTGCGACCACTGCACGGTCGGCCAGATCCACTGGCCCTCGTGCATGCCCGCCGCGGTCACTCGCTTGCGCCGCCCGACCATGAGGTGGCGGTGCACGTCCAGCACCTCGCTCTCATGGTGGAACCGCACCAGGTCCACCTCGCCGCTGGCCACGAGCGCAGCCAGATCATCCAGCGGGATCTCGCCTTCCAGCGGCGTGTCCTGTTCCACGAGCAGCACCGCGTCGGTGTCCACCTGGTCCATGGCCAGCTTCACCATCCCGGCCTGGTGGCGCCACAGCGTGGACATGATCGGCACCGCCTGCCAGTCGTGGCAGCACAGGTGGCTGATCCGGTGGAGCAGCCAGTGGTACCCGGCGGTGAGGTGTTCCTGCTCGTCGCGCACGCCGTCGCACACCACGAACATCGGCGCATGCGGCGCCCGCTCGCGGACGCTGGCCACCGTCGCCTCGATGATGGCCAGCTGCCTCGTCGGGTCGCTTGTCGGTGACACCGTGACGATCACCGACATGGCCGGCCGCGGCGCCACGGGCCCGCCCACGTCGGCCACTGCCCGCTCGAGGTCCCGGCGCAGCTTGGCCTTCTCGGCGCACCACCACGCCTGCGCCCTCGCAGCGTTCCCGGGCCAGGCGTCCAGCGCCACGTGCACCGTCTTGGCGAGCTCGCTGGCCCAGTCGTGCACGACCAGGAACGGTGCGCCGGCCGGGTACAGCATCGGCCAGAACCCGTCGCTGGCGTAGGCGCCGCACGTGTCCTCCACGATCGGCATGCACCCGGCTTCCAGCGCCTCGTACAGGCGGAACGAGTCAGGCGTGGCCGGCCCAGCTGGGCACGGTGCGACCTTGGTGCGGGCCAGCTTCAGCAGGTACTCGTGGCGCGGCAGCCCTTCGGTGAACCCAGCCGAGGCGTCCACGTGTGCGTCCACGTGGCCGGGCAGCGCGTCGATCGCTTCCACCAGCCGCTCGCGCCGCTTGTGCGTGACCTGCCCGCCGAACCACACATCGTGCGGGCGAGTCCAGCCGGCGCCCAGCGACTGGAACACCTCGCTGGTCCCGGGCGGGTACCCCTCACCGAGCGGTCGGGCACCGTTCAGCGGCCGGTCGGGGCGCGGCGTCATGGCGAACACGCGGTGCCGCTCGGGCACGACCTCGAGCGCAGCGAGATCGAACAGGCCTTCCTCGTCGGACGTGACCACGACCACGCACCACGGCATCACGGCCAGCCAGGCATTCACCACCGACGCCCCGTAGAACCGGCCGGGCACGACGAGCACGCAGCCCGTCTCCCTGCCCGACAGCGTGAACCTGGTGGGCGGCGTGGCGCCGTCCTCCATGTGCAGGAACTGCGGACCCGAGAGGGCCACGCTGACCACGTTCTGGTCCCACCAGCCACAGCGATGCTCGAGCCAGAACACCGGGATGCGAGTCACGATGCACGCTCCGCGAGCTCGTGCACGGCGTCCAGCAGCGTCTCCATGCGGTGCCGGTACGTGTGGTGGCCGAGCACAGCGCGGAGCGCGTTGCGGCGGATCTCGTGCTGCACCTCCACGGGCATGGCCAGCGCCATGTCGATCACGTCGTACATGGCCTCGATGTTCTGCGGTTCCACGCCCAGGAGCTCCTCGCCCAGCACGTACTCGCCGTCCAAGCCCACGACGTTCGGGTGCACGAGCAGGCCGGCGCGGCCAAGCGTCTCGGGCACCCGGTCCGACCAGTACCTGGTCATGGGCCCGCCGTCAGCGGCCGGCGCCAGGCACGAGTCGCCCACCACCACGGTCGCAGAGGCGTACAGGTCACGCAGCGCCGAGCCGCGCACCGCCGGCCGGCCACGCTCGGGCCAGCAGCGCATCCTGCTGCCGTACCTGGCCTGCAGCTGCCGCACCATCTGGCGCCGCCACGGCCACTCGTGGTGGTACGAGTCCCAGCTGCCCACGAACGCCACCTCGGTGCGGTACTCGGCGCGGGGCGTCCCGAACCCGCACTGCCACTCCGCGACTGCGGGCGGCGACCACAGGTGGTTCACGCCGTGCTCGAGCCACATCTGGTCGTGCCCGCCGTCGGCGGTGGCCACGATGTCGCACTGGAAGAACGGTTCGCTGTCCACCTGGTGCTGGCGCTCGAGCCCCCACCAGCGATCGAGGTGGAACCCGACGACGGGCACGCCGTCCTCGTGGCACATGGCGAGCAGCGCCAGCTGCGACTCGGCCGACACGGGCGGGTCCCAGCCGGTGCGAGTCCACAGCACCACGTCGGGCTGGATGGCGGGCAGCGTCTCGCAGAGGTCTGCCCACATGGCGGGCACGTTCTCCTGCAACGGCACGACGGTGTGGCCCATGCGGCGCAGCGTCTCGGCCACGTGGTTCTCGGTGCTGTGCGGCGGGGCGAAGTTCCCCACGTAGGCGATGGTCTGGTGCGGTCTGTGCGTGGTCATGGCATGGACCATACGCCAACCGCGGTTCAGACGTTGGAACCCAAGCAGTTCAGATGATCAGCCCGGGTGGCGTGGCCGGTTGCTGCGACCGAACCGCACGAACGTGCCACGACGACGAGCCCGACCCTGCCGCACCGATTCCAGCCACAGGTCCACCTCGGCCAAGCCGGTGCGCCCATCCTGGAACAGCGTCAGCGGATCGAGGACCGCCACCGACACGTTCTGGCGCGTGATCTGCGTTACCCGCTTGGGCAGCCGGCACTTCCTGGCGGCGTCGTCACCGAGCAGGCCCATGCCCTTGGCGAGCTCGCAGCCGAGCGACGCAGCTGCGAGCGTGCCACCGATCGGCGGGAGCCCGCCCCGCACGTACTTGACCGAGAACGTGTGCGGCTCGGTGTCGTCCAGGTCCTCTCGCTGGCAGCACGGCCAGAACCGCTCCTGCCCGTTCGCCTGCTGCAAGCCGACGAGGTACCGGTGGTCGTCCAGCCGGTACTCCACCTCGGGCACCACCTGGCCGTCGATCTTCACCTGCTCGATCGAGAGGACACGATCAGCCAGCCGGATCTCGGGCAGCCAGTTGCACCCGGAGCGCACCGCCCGGTTGCACGTGCACGAGCCCCATGCGCCACGAGCGACCGTGCCCGGGTCCACGGGCCCGAACCCGTTGCCGGGCCACCAGCCGGCCGACGGTGCCCGCACGAACTTGGCAGCTGGGCGGATCGTCTCGGTGCACAACCCTGGCCACTGCCGGCCCGTGAGGTCGTACAGCAGATCGCTGGCCATCTGCAGGCACGACAGCAGCGCACCCTCGTCGGCGTCGTAGCTGCCGCACGCCATGTCCCCGATCTCGGCCCACGGCGAGCACGTCCCACCGCTGCGCTGCACGTCTCGTGGATCATCCGTCACGACGCAGAGCGTAGGCGGTCTGTCTCGTGACGCGCAGCGACCCCGCTCGGGTGGAGCGGGGTCGCTGGTCTGCTCGTCGCCACCGCGTCGGCGCGAGCGTCACGTGCCGCTGGTGCGGCGTGTGAAGTCGGTCAGCTGACCGCGACCGACGTGGCGCCGGTCAGGTCGGGCAGCGTCGTCGTGGGCACCCACTGCACCGAGCGGTCGCTGGCGGCGGGCCAGTCGTTCGTCGGACCGTCGAACCAGTTGGGGTTCTCCACGGCGATGCCCGCGAACTTCGGCTTGCTGGTGCTGTTGCCGTGCTCGCTGTCCTGGCGACGCAGGTTCCGCACCTTCGGCAGCGCCCACCAGGCGTACGGGAACTCGGGATCGAGGTCGCCGCCCACGATGCGCTTGGCGAAGAACTCGATGGACACGCCGTGCGTGCGCACCGCGCCGATGGCCGGGCCGGCGTAGCCGAGCGGGACGCCACCGCCGAGCGTCAGCGCGACGCCACCGGACAGCATCGCCTCGAGCAGCGGCATGCGCTTCAGGAACTCGATTTCCACCTCGTCCCACTTGTACGAGGGTTCGCCCTCGTACGCCACGACGAGCTCGCCGCAGCCGCTCTCGTCCTCGATGCTGCTGCCGTCCTTATAGACCGGCTTCAGGCTGATGGTCGTCACGGCGTCGGTGACGTAGCGGTGGTTCGCGCCCGGCTTGGGCACGCCGTTCGGCTCGAGGTCGGTCACGGCGACCACGCAGGTGTGGATCTGTGCACGGCTGGTGTCGGTCATGGCTGGTTCCTTCTGGTCAGGACAGGGTGGTGGGGGTCGGGAGGGCGGGCACGTTCGTGGACACGGCGATGCGCGCGCACGGGTCCAGCTGGTACAGCGCCAGCCGCTGCGCCCACACGGTCAGGTCGTTGGCCGGGCGGGACAGTGCAGCTGCGACGCCAGCGGCGTCAGCGAGCGAACCGGGCAGCGTCTCCACCGCGGAGAGCCGCACACCGAGCATCGGGCTGGTGTAGATCCACTGCGTGGTGGTGCCGCCCTCGTAGGCGTCGGGCGCGGTGCCCGGGTAGCCGGCGTCCACCACCACGATGTTCCCCATGGGCGTGGTGAGCACGCCACCGGTGTCGCGGGCGATGTACGAGCCGCCAGGCCGCAGCGCCGCCTCGAGCACCGCGATCGGCACGTGGAGCATGATGCGCCGCCCCTGGCTCTCGCTCATGGCCAGCGCCTCCGCGACACCCAGCGCCCGCTCGGCCTCGTATGCGCTGTCCACGACTCGAGTGGTGTCGGCCAGGTACGGGTTCCGCTCGGCGGGGTCCGTCTCGGTGTCGATCGTCAGCGCGCCGGTCCACACCTCGCGGGCGATCTGGAACGACTGCGTGGCCTCGAGCCGGCGGCGGGCCCGGCCCTGCCAGTCGCGCTGGCTGATCGGGGTCGTGGATGCGTCGTCCACCGCCCACACGTAGAACGGCGAGGCGATCACCCGCGGCGGGCGAGAGCCCGCGTCACGAGCCGGCTGGACTGCGACGGTGGCAGCGAGCACGTCGCCACCGCCGCAGGCCTCGCTCTGCCACGTCACGCCGCGTTCCCACGGCTCTGCACCCGGCGTCTGCCCGTTCGCGCCCACCGCGGTCAGCAGCGAGTACCGGGGCGGCGTCGCTGGCGGTGCGGTGATCGGATCTCGTCGGGCCACGCTTGGCTCCTAGGTGCAGGTCGGTCGGGTGGTGCTGCCGAGGTGCCCGGCCCAACCACGCAGCGGTGGCCGGGCACCCCTGCAGGTGCTGGTGGGCGTCAGCGTCAGCTGTTGCCCACGTCGTTGCTGCTGGGCTCCACGGTGCCGGCGGTGGAACCGTCGGGCACGAGGGTCATGGAGAGGCGCAGCGACTCGGGGCCGATGAACGCCACCTCCTCCCACGTCTCCGCGAACAGCTGGAAGTCGTTGCGGCTGTTCAGCGTGCTGTCGCGCACCACGCCGAGATCGAGGCCACCGCCGTCCACGTAGATGAACGACCCCTCCGGGTACAGGTAGCTGACCACGTTCGGCTTCCAGCCGAGCAGCGCACCGTCGGGCTGGGCGCCGTACACCTGGCCAGACTCGCCGTCCAGGAACCACGTGGGCGTGATGCGCCGAGCGGAGAACCAGGCGTCGATCTGGGCGTCTGCGATGGCCAGCCGCTCGTCGGTGGTGCCACCGGGCATCTGCCGCGCCTTGTCGGCGCGGATCTCGTCGCGGAGCCACGCCGGGCCGGCCCAGCGCAGCTGCTGGTTCGGATCGAGGCGGTGCCGGCTGCGCATCTGGGCGCCGGCCCGGTCCAGCGCCGTGAGCGTGTCGCTGGCGGTGCCGAGCAGCTGCCCGACGGTCACCTGGGTGGACAGCTGGCCGATGCGGGTCAGCAGCCGGGACTCGGCCATGCGGGCGGTCCACTGGCCGGCCTTCTCGGTGAAGCGGGTCACGCGCTCGGGCCACGTGCGCGCGTTCCAGTTGCCGATCTCGAGGCACTGGACGATGGCGTACGGCAGCACCGTGGTGTCCTCGCCGGCCTCGAGGCGCAGGCACGGCTTGCGCACGCTCGGGTCGTTGGCGGCGGCGCGGTCCATGGCCTCGGTCCACACGGTGGCCGCGCCGTCCACGTCGTCCAGCAGGAGGGCGCCGGGGATGATGGCGCCGCCGCGCTCGCTGCCGAACCGGGGGAGCATGTCCCGCACGGGCCGAGCGTCGGTGCCGAACATCGGCAGGTCGTAGCGGGGGACGGGCGGGGCGTCCACGCCACCCGACGCCGTGATGGCCTGTGGGCCGGTGTAGCGGCGCAGCAGCTGCTCGTTCGCCCGCACGTCGAACTGCGAGAGCATGGCGCCGTCGGGGAACTGGATGCGAGCCTGGGCGACCGGGATGCGCATGCCGTCCCGCATGACCATGGAGCCCATGGCCTCGAGCGTGTCCGCGAAGGCGAGGCCGAGCGCCTGCGGGGTGTCCAGGCGGGCGCCCATCTGGGCGCCGGGCACGTTGGCCGAGGCGACGAGCGGGGCGGTGGTGCGGCCGCTGTCACCGCGGGGGCGGGTGGCGGCGGGCCGGCGTGCGTTCACGCGGCCCACGCGGCGGGGCGTGCCGCTGGCAGCGACAGGCTCGGGCACGTCCGCGGCGGCGTCCGCATCGGCATCGGCCGAGTCGTCGTCCACGGCGTCGTCGCCACCGCTGGCGGCATCGTCGTCGGTGTCGTCACCGTCGGCGGGCTCGCCGTCGTCGCCGGCCTGGCCGCGGATCCGGTCCGCGAGCTCGGCCGCACGGGTGCGGGCAGCCTCGTCGGCCTCGTCGGCAGCCGACTGCTCGGCGGTCACGGCCTCGGACACGAGCGCCACGAACTCGAGCGTGTCCAGGTCGTCCTGGCTCGGGGTGGCGCCCTCGGCCACGGCGTCGAGGATCTGGTCGGCGCGGGCCGACAGCGCCTCGGCCAGCTGGGTGAGCTCGTCGGCCGTGAAGGCGTCGGCTCGGAGGGCGGGAGCGGCGTCGCCTTCGGGCGCAGCGAACAGCGCCTCGTTCAGGCTGGTGCGCTCGTCGTCCGTGAGGTCGTCACGGGCGAGCAGTGCAAGGATCTCGGCAAGGGTCAGCATGGCGGAAGTTCTCCGGGGTCATCGGGTTGGTGGTGCTTGCGTGGAGCCGATGGCCTCGCCACTACGTGACTCGGGCTGGGATCTGACTAGGGCAGACCTGCTCGGCCGTGAGCATAGGCACATCGGCCGGCCTTGTGCGCGCATCATCGTGCGCGCAGTGCGCGCGGTCAGTCGCGGCCGAGCCGCTTGGCGAGCGCCAGCGCAGCGTCGGTGCGCAGGTGAGCGGTACGACGGTCCAGCACGTCCAGGCCGCGCAGCACCTCGTCCAGCTTCCGCTCGAGCACCGCCGTGGCCGACCCGCCAGCACGTGCCAGCTGCGCGCGGCGGGCGCAGTCTGGGCACGCCTGCACGACACCAGAGGCGACGAGCGCCACCACCTGGCCGTCACGCACAGCGGCACGGGTCTGCGCCGGCTGGGCCTCCATGCCCGACGCCACGAGCGCACGCCGCGAGATCCCGAACCCGGGCACGTTCGTCGCCAGCCCGGCGATCAGCGACACCTCGCCGGGCATCTCGGGAATCTCTCGCCAGTCACCGGACAGCGACGACGCACGCAGGACTCGCAGCTGCAGTTCGGTCACCTCGGGGCGCAGCGCACCGCAGACCCACGGCCCGAACTCGCCATTGGACGCGCGCACGTCGGCCCACGCCACGCCGCTGTGCGCGTAGTGGTCCCGTGCCTCCGCGGCGCTGACCGACAGGCGGGTGGAGGCGTGGTCACACCCGGCGATCAGCGCGCCGGTGGCCACGTCCTCGCCGCCCTCGCAGACCACGTGGCCGAGGTGGTAGCTCACGTCGTAGTCGGTCGTCTCGGGCGGCGTGGTGCACACGTCGGCGCCTTGCGGGTTGGCCACGTGGCACTGCCCCCAGCGGGCCATGTGCCCGTACACCTGGCCGTCGTCGGTGATCGTGAGCGGGCACGCCAGCGAGCCGTCCTGCTGTTCGACCAGCCGCGGGTCGCCCAGTTCGGGCTCGGGCTCGTGGAACCACGAGGCGGGCGGGCGGATCGGCGCGGCGAGCGTGGCGCCGGCAGCGGCGGTCACGGGGCGGGTGAGCAGCGCGGCGAACGTCGCAGAGGCGGCGACGGGCTCGGCCGGCGCAGCGTCAGCAGCCGCGGGCACCGCTCCACCGGCGAACCCCTCGAGCTCGATCGTGGCCCGTTCGAACCCGGGGAACGGCGTGGCCGTCAGCCCGATGATCTGGTACGCCAGGAAGTGGTATTCGCCGTCGTCGCACCAGCCGTCGTCGTCGTACGCGGTGCAGACGAACTCCATATCCACCTGGCCGGGATCGACCGAGACACCGACCCGCGCCGACAGCAGCTGGTCACGCAGCGCACGACCGGACTCGCTGTCGTAGAACCTGCCGCCCATGATGGGCGTGCCGCCGTTCTCGTCCACGGTGTCGGCGTAGCCGGCCGCCTCGGCACCGAAGTGGCCCATGTCGGTGCACGTCTGGTGCATGAGCGGCAGCGGGTACACGGCGGGATCGCGGAACGACCAGGTGCAGCCGGTGAAGTCGCGGCCGTCGTCGGTGGGCTCGCTGAACGCCACGCCGGTGCTCGTGGTCCACCGCTCGGGCAGGAGCCCGTCTGGCGAGGTGGCGCCCTCGCCGTCCATGGCTGCCAGTTGGGCGCCGAGCAGCGCAGAGATCGCGTCCAGCGCGTCGTCGTACGTGCCGTGGAGGTCGCCCACCTGGTCCGTGCCCGAGAGGACTGCCCACTGGTTGCCGCGCTGCTGGATCGAGAACATGCCCGTGAGGCTAGGCCAGTGCGTGCGTCAGCGTCTGGTACCCGCACGCGCCACCGCCCCGACCATGGGCCGGGGCGGTGGTTCGGTTACTGGCGTGGATGGCCGCGCGGAGCGGCTGCGATCACTCGGTGGCGGGCTCGGCGGCGGTGATCGTGACCTGCACGAACTCGTCGGCCCAGCCGTCGTACTTGCCGTGGCCCGGCCGCCGAGCATAGGACGAGCAGCAGCTACACGTCCACGGTGGTGGTGCCGTCGGGTGCGACGATCACCGGCGCCACGTCGCACAGGCAGCCGCCATGGTCGCCCGGCAGGTAGTACGCGCCGTCAGGGAACGAGCCCGTGACCGCCAGCTGGCTGTCCGACCAGTCGGTGAACACGATGCCGTCCAGTTCCTGGTGCGGTTCGAACGGCCGGCTGCGACCACCGGGCCCGTACACCCACTCGTACGCCTCCACGTCGTAGCCGTCGTCACGCAGCACACCCAGCGCCAGATCACCGGTGCCGATGCCGCCACGCCACTGCTCCGCGGAGAGCGTCACCCAGGCGTCGCTGCCCGTGCGGGTGGCCACCGGCGGCGACCCGCCAGCGATGGCCAGCGCCTCGCGGACGATCCCGGGCGGCACCGACACGTCGGCGGCGACTTCACCGACCGCGGCGGGAGCGGCCGCGGACGGGTCGAACAGCATCTGCTCGGCTCGAGCGACGAGCGCCTGCTGCAACCACGACCATGCCTCGTCCAGCGACTGGGCCTGGCGCAGCTGCAGGTCCGCACGGCGGGCAGCGTCGAACCCGCCGACCGTGCGGCTGACGAGCTCGATGGCGTCGGCCTGTGCCTGGCTGCCCCACGCCATGAACTGCTCGCGCATCGGGTCGATCGCACCAGCGAGCAGATCGCCCGGCGTCAGGCCAGCGTCAGCGACGAGCGCATGGCCGATGTGGGCACCGGCCCGCTGGCTCGGCACGTTCACGAGCAGCGGACGGAACGACGCCTGCGACCGCAGCCGGTTCCCGGCCTTCTCCAGAGCACGGTCCACGGTGCGGTCAGCGAGCACGAGCAGCCGGCTGCGCAGGTTGGCGTCCAGGTCCATGAGGTTCCTGCCCAGCCCGGTCATCACGGTGCGCTTGGCCTTTGGGCGCCCGCTGGCCACGATCACGTCGGCACGCTCGAGCCGCCGCGTGAGCGTCGATGCGGCGAAGTCGGGGTGCCGGGCGAAGATCGCCGCCATGGCCGACGCCTGCGCGTCCACGGGTGCGCCAGCGTCCAGTGCGGGCGCCTTCGGGATCGGCTCCACGCTGATCGGCAGGCCCATGAGGTTCAGCAGCGCCAGCGACAAGTCGGCGGTGAAGATGCCGCGCTTGAGGCCGGCGCGCACCAGGAGCTCGAGCGGTTCGGGCGCCATGTCGTCGGGGATGCCGCGCAGCTTGCGGTACCCCTCGCCGCTGATCTCGTTGCGGTCCCACGCCTTGTCGGCAGCGTCGCCCATGTCGGGGTCGCGGATCGCGTCGGCCGGGTCGTACCAGACCATGACCTGCTCCACGAGCTCGGCGGGCCAGCCGGCGTCCAGCATGTTCGGGCGCATGAACCCGACCGTGAGCGCGTCCACGATCAGCTGCACGTCGGGTTCCACCCAGTCGGTGAACTCGTCCTCATCCACCTGCGCGGCGTTGGCGAACGTCGTGCCCTGGTGGCCCATGACCTTCTCCACCGGGAGCCCGAGCCCGCGGGCGAGGCGCACGACCCGCGCCGTGATCCGGTTATCCAGTTCGCTGGACGGCTTGCGGCCCAAGTCCATCCAGCGCAGCACGTCTGGCTTCAGGAACTCGGCGGGCCCGCGCAGGCCGGCGGGTGCCACGGCACCTGGTTCCAGCGGGTCGTCCACCGGATCCGAGAACACCTCGGAGAGCTCGTCCATGAGCGGGTCGGCGTCGGCCGAGTCGCCGCCGTCCTCGCCCTCGTCGGGTGGCGCCCCGAACGAAAGCTCGTTCGGCAGCGTGATGATCCCGGCGTTGTGGCGGGATCTCGAGTCAGCGAGCAGTTCGGCGTGGAGCGTCACCAGCGCCTCGCACTCGCCGCGCACGCCGTTCAGTTCGCAGTCGGCCAGGTTGGACCAGCGTGGGTGGCGCCGCCAGATCCGCACGATGGTGTCGGTGTCGCGGTTCAGTTCCACGCCTTTGTCGGTCGGGTCGTCGCGGACGATGTACGTGGCGGCGTCGCCGCTGCCCTTCACGACCACCTCGCTGATCGACCGCACGTCCCATGACTCGGGCCGGCCCTCGATCGGTGCACCGAGCGGCGACACGCTCGGCTCGATCGCACCCCACCCGACCAGGTAGCACTCGCCCGCCACCTTCACGTTCATTTCGATCTCGCGCAGGATCTCGGCCTGGCCACCGAGCGGGCCACGCAGGCGGGCCAGGTCGTCCTCGCAGGCCTGCACGAACGCTGGCGGCAGCCCGCTCTCTGGGTCGCTGGCCAGGATCGGGGCGCCGCCCTGCGTGCGTGGCTGCGCGGCGATCACGAGCCGCACCCTGGCCACGGCGTTGCCCAGCATCCACGTGGAGGTCTTGACCTCGGGCACCACGTCGAAGTACGTCCAGCACTGCTCCTGCCACGGCTGGCGCTTGCCCAGCTGCTTGCGAGCCCGGCCTGGCTGGTCCAGTTGGACTCGGGTGGCCGAGCCGACGATGGGGCCGGGCTGGTGGCGGCGCAGGAACGACGGGAGGCGTGGCACGTCGTGAGCGTAGGCGGTCAGGCTGTCCCGTCGGGTGGAGCGGGCACAAGGTCGGGGTGCGCGTTGCACCACCGCATGACCATGGCGAGCAGCACGACGACCGGGTGCGCAGGCGGGTGACCGATGTGCCAGTGGACGCTCGAGAGCGACGAGAACGGGCAGCGGTACACGGTGACGACCGTGCGGGTGCGGGCCGACACTGCGAGCGCATCCAGCGTGGCCTGGCGCTGCTCGTCGTAGCGGCGTTTCCGCCAGCACGTGCCCGACAGCACCACCCTGGCGGTGTGCTCGTCCACCGTCTCGATCGGGCGCACCTGTTCACCGGCGAGCACGAGGCGCCGGCGCACGGTCACGACTCGAGCGAGGCGACGAGCGCCGACGCAGCTGCGAGCGCCAGCGGTTCGCTCGCCAGCCGCCACAGCCGCGGGTGCCGGCACCTGACGACCAGCACGGCCAGCGAGATCCACCAGCCGAGACACCAGCGGCAGATCAGCAGCTGCGCCAGCCACGGTGCCTCGAGGTCGTCCTGCGCCAGCTGGGTCCACGTGCCGCCGTGGAGCTCGATGCGCTCGCCAGCCTCGTCTGCGCCGTCTCTGGTCACGTACGCCGTGCGGATCAGCGCGCCGCGGATCGGTTCGGTGATCGAGTCGGTGGTGGCCAGGCGGGTCAGCCGGTACGTGGCGAGCACGTCCACGAGATCCGTGCGCGCGGTCACAGCCGGCCGGCCCGCTCGTCACGGCGGAAGGCGCGCCAGCGCGCGCGCCACGTGGGCACCATCGGCTCGGTGCGCCCGTGGACCCACCAGCCGACGAGGCGCAGGCCAGGCACGCACATGAGCGTGTGCCCGACGACGTTGTGCGGGATGCCAGGTCGTTCGGTCACGGCTCGTCCAGCGTCGTCTCGTCCATGCGCCGGTCCACCACGTAGAGCAGCACGCCTATGCCGACCACCGCGGCGACCGTGGCGGCGCCGGCCACCCACGCCAGCCGCTTCACCGTCGCCCGCTGCACGAGTAGCAGGAGCCGGTCCCGCGGTGCACGGTGAGCTCGTGCCCGTCCGCGAACCGCACGAGCCAGACGCCGTGGCTCGGGTTCGTCACGGTCTGCACGTCGTGGTGCACGTTGGCGTTCCCGATGCCGATGCGCATGGTGTTCTGGCGGATCAGCACCGGGTCGTCCTTGGCGCCCACCAGGTTGCCGTCCTCGTCGGTGACGTTGGCGGCGGCGAGCGATAGCTGTGCGGCCATGCGTGTGGTCCTTCCGTCTGCGTGTCCGCAGATCGTAGGTCGTCAGGCTGGACTGGCGGTCGGCCACGCCACGGTGGCCACCTGGCGGCACGTCTCGTCTCGGGTGTCGCTGTGCATCCAGTCGCCGTGGATGCCGCTGGTGCGCTCGATCGTGCGCCCGCAGTGGCGGCAGCGGGCGCGGGCCGGGTGGTCGGCCGGCAGGTCGCACCAGAACGTCGGCGGCTCTGTCTCCATCCACAGCGTGACGTTCGCCATGTTGGCCGGGTCGGCCATCATGCCCATGTCGCTGTGGCCTTCCACCATGCGCAGCAGGTGGCGGTGGTCGGGCTCGGTGGTCAGGTGCATGGACATGGCCCACGCTTCCAGCTGCTCGTCGGTGCGCTCGCGCAGCTGCGTGATCGCAGTGTGCATGTGGTCCCGGTAGGTGGTCAGTTCAGGCATGCGAGATCCCGGTGGAGCGTGAAGTGGTAGCGGCGCTCGGTGTCCAGCATCGCGGTCACCTTGCCGGCCGTGGTCGTGCGGGGGATGCGCCAGCCACGCTGGCACACCAGGTACTCGGCGGCGTGGACAGCGACCGCCACCGACGTGTGGTGGTGCATGTGGTGGTGGAGCGCACCCAGCACGGGGTCGTCGTCACGCATCGGGCCCACCTCGTGGTCGTGGCGCCAGCATCCCGGCCGGCACCGCCAGCGCGAACCCGCCGCGGCGGATCGTGGGCCCGCGGAACGTCATGGCCCGCGTGACTCGTGCTCGAGCAGCCGCCGCTCGCACCGCGCGAGCAGCTGGTGCGGTGGCCTGCGCCACCAGGTCGTCTCGTCGGTTGCTGGCCATGCGAGCCTCCACTGGTGGGTTCACCGTGGAAGGCTACCACGGTTCACCCGCCGTGGCCATGGTGTTCAGCGGCGACGCTGTGCGCCTCGAGGCTTGGCGATCCCTGACCTGCGTGGCGTGGCTGCCGTGGGCGTCGCTGTGCGGGGCGGTGACGTGGGCGCCTTGCCCTTGCCGCCCTTCGGCTTGTGGAGGCTCGCCGGTCCCTCGTTGCCCAGCATGAGGTCGGTCACGGCGAACACCAGAGCGTCCACCCGGTCCGGGCTGAAGTCGCTGGGCAGCTGCTCGTCGTCGTCGTTCTCGCTCTCGCCTTCGGCGCGCGCGGCCTCGGTGACGAGCTCGCCGGCCTCTTCGCCCTCGTCGTCGCCGTCCTTCGGTTCGTTCGGCACCCACGTGGTCATCTGGTGCTCGAGCAGCGGCAGCGCACCCACGTGGTGGACGCGGCCCTGCTCGTACAGCATCACCACTGGCTCGGCTCGCAGCTGCTTGCCACGAGAGGCGTTCACCAGTCGGTACGGCGGCGGGCCGTTCGGGTGCTGGACCTGGCGCATGGCCAGCCGCACCTGCTCGCCTTGGAAGTTCTGTTCCGCCAGCAGCGCGTCGGCCTGGTACGTGTAGAACGCCTCGGCGGCACGCTCGGCCCACATGGATGGCCCACCGCGGATCGAGTAGTCAGCGAGCACGTAGCACTGGTCATCCCAGCCGCGGCCGGCCACGACGATCCCGCACTCGTCGTTCGTGGAGCCCCAGCTGGGATCGACGGCGACGACGATGCGCCGGCACGTCGGTGCTGCCTCGGCGCGGTGCGGCTCGATCATGCCGTCGTTCCACAGTGCGCCCTCCACGTCCTCGAGCATCTGGCCGAGCAGTTCCTGCTTGCCCAGCCTGGTGTTCGCGTACACGGCGAGCAGCCGGCCACGCACCTGCGCTGCCAGGTGCGGGTTGTCGTCCGTGGTGGCGGTGGTGACGCGGGTGGTGGCGGCGCCGATGATCTTGCGCAGGTGCGGCCGATTCTTCGGGGTCGTGGAGGCGATCACCCGCGGGTGCGGGCCCAAGCGCAGACCGAACATCATGTGGTTCCAGCAGGCACGCAGGTACCGCCACGCCGCCAGTTCCTCCACCCACACGAAACAGCGGTTGCCACCGGCTCGCAGGCGTTCCACGTCCTGCTTGGTGTAGGCGCCGAACTCCTTGGCCTCCGCGCCGTTCGGCCACACCACGAACGTGCCGCCCTTGCGGGTGATCTCCACCACACCAGGGTTGTGCGCCTTCAGCCCAGAGGGGCCGTTCACGCAGGCGTCGCTGGCGTCGCCCTTGGTCGGCGCGATGATCGCCATGCGGTGCCCGCCCGGGACACCAGGAATGCACGGCGGGCCCTTGGCGTGTTCGTCCATGGCGTGGGCGCAGGCGTCGGTCTTGCCGGCGCCACGGCCGGCGAGCAGCAGCCACACG
>ERZ869929.62-NODE-62-length-53818-cov-5.765154_pt1 | contig 53818 bp, 39 predicted proteins | sample MGYA00579312_ERZ869929 | MGnify/ENA primary metagenome ERZ869929 (study PRJEB32216, sample SAMN09231818) | wastewater metagenome | place: USA: Maryland | collected 2016-08-09 | study: EMG produced TPA metagenomics assembly of the PRJNA472060 data set (Reclaimed water... | reverse complement strand
TTTCATCTTGCTTTGGAACTTGACACGGTCTTCGGCCAGTGCTTGCTTTTCAGCAGCAATGGTTTGAAGTTCTGTGCTAAGACCTTCTGTTACCATACGATCCAGGGCTTCTACCATCACTTGTTTGTCATGCTCATAGCGTTGTGCAAACTCTTCGCGGAGTTCTGCACGCACTGCCTCGCGAGCTTCATTTAACTTGGATTCCCAAGCCTCAGTAATTTCTTGCTGAGCTTCTTCGCTTAACAATTCGCTATCTAGTAACGGTTTAATAGCATCTAACATGCTTATTTCTCCTGTATCTTGAGATCGTTGATCAAGCGAATTACTTCGCTTTTCAAAAATCTCTGTGCTTTGCCGCTCTTGGCCGGGTCCTTGTACATTTCCAAAATTCTATGACCGCCTCTCATGTTGAGAAGACCTTCATAGATTGCTGTTGGATAAGCATTTGGAGCACTGGGCTGAGCAACCACATCTACAGTGACAATTTCAAAATCACTGACATGTCCGTTGGCGTCGTTGACGTTGCCGCTGCCACGACTGCTAACACCTAATTTCACACCCGACTCTAACATGGTCTTGACCAGTTGTCCCATGGGTGTGGGTAGTATCTTGAGTTTGCCGTAGCCACAAGGACCATCCATCCACATGTTTTCAATCATGTGACTCACACGATCTAGATTAATTTTAAGGTCATCTGGGTGATCTACTTCGCCCAAGACTGAATGACCTGTTTTGATCTGTTCGTTGATGGTATCTACTGCTTTGGCAATTTCGCTCACAGGATATACACGCTCGTTGGCGTTTCTTACGCCGCCCTCAATGCAAATACCTTTCATGTAAAGGTTTTTGCCGGAGCCATCCGCGGCTTCCTCAGACAAGATTTCTGCTCTTGCCTGAGTGAAGCTTAGATGTTCTCTTAGATATCGAGCCATATCTCTGGATTAAGCCTTTGGAAATGGTGTCTTTGTGTTGACACCGCTGGCTTGTGCTGTCACTGGCTTGGGAGCCGGCGACATAGACTTCTTACCACCAACAGAGTTTTGTACTTTGCCAATTAACTCTTTGGTTGTTGGAGCAGGACGGCCTTGTGCTGTGTCACCGGTCATTTTGACTGGATTAGCAGCGGCACCAACTGCACCACTGTTGTTGGCATTAACACTCTTGGTGTTGATACCACTTTCTTCGCTGGTAACTGGCTTAGGAGCAGCTTGCAAGTTTACAGCTTCTTCCATCATAGAAGGCTCTTCGTCTGTGAACTCTTCGGTGTCGTCCATTTCTAATGCATCGCCACCTTCTTCTGCGTCAAGGTCAACGTCAATTTCTTCTTCGTCGCCCATTTCTGCGCCTTCCTCGTCACCGCCCATGAGTGCTTCAAATTCAGCCATGAGTTCGTCAAGTTTGTCTTCAAGGTCAACAACGCGATCTTCTAAATCTTCTTCTTCGCCTTCCATGCTGATACCTTGCTCTTCGGTTTCGACGTCGTCAATCAAGTCGTCAGCAGCATCGCCGCCAATTTCTTCGTCCATGGACTCGTCCATTTTCTTGTCTTCTTTGTCGTCGTACTCGATGTCTTTGGTGACTTTTTCGCCAGCTTTTTCAGCTTTTTCGTCCTCGTCGTGTGTAGACTCTTCGGCAATTTCTTCGCCTTCTTCTACAGCTTCTTCTTCGAGTTCTTCGCTTTCGTCCATGAGATTTTCATAGATTTCACGGCTTTTTTCTACCACGATGTCGTGGAATAGTTCTTTGGCTTTTGCCTCTTCATCATTGATCACGTATTCGATCAATTGTTCAAATTTCGATGTCATATTTTCTCCTTAAGGTATGGCTCGTTAGATATTTACTATTAACGAGTAATATTGGTAGTTTTGAGGCGGAAAACTGACAGTTTTTGACTGTTTTGTTACAGTGCAGGAGGCTGTGCAGGAGGTGCGTATTGTTTACGAATATCTTTGAGTTTTTCTTTGTATTCGTAACTGCGAACATCGTTCATCTGACGCAATTTGTTGATCTGTTTAAGGGTAAGGCGAGTCTTACGAAGATTTTTCAAGCCAGGCTGGCTGTTGTCTTGTGCAACATCCTGATAAGCCTCTGGGCTTCGAGAATATATTTCGTTGAGGATCATGTTGTATTTATTACAGACCCGGAACGCCTGTGGGTGCCGCTGGAGCTCCTGCGCCTGGGGGTTGTCCAGCCACTGGCACACCTGCTCCACCGCCTTCGGGTGCGCCTGCTTCGGCACCCATTTCGGTGCTGGCTAACTCTTCGCCAGTGGTGATATCTTGTTCTATGCCCGCAGGAGTTATGCCGATACTGCGCAGATCTTGCCCTTGTGTGGTTTGTAGTTCAGGCTGATCGCGCTCTTCTTTCCAGAGTTGTTCGTTTTCCAACACTTCTTCATCGGTTAGACCTAGATAGCGTTGCATGAGAAAACGTTTGCTCATGTAGGGCAATTGTTCCAATTGGCTGAATGCTTGAATACGAGTGTTGTCCAATTCGCTTTGACGGTAGCTGGCAAAGTTTTGTGGTGGGCACAAAGTAATATTAAACAAGCCAGAATCAATGTTGAATCCTCTCCAACGCATGAACATTTTGAATTCGTCGTCGAGCTTTTGCATGATCAATTTCTGCAAGCGTTCGCAGTACTGATTAAAGCGATATTCTTGGATCAAAGCAGTGCCCACACGTCCATCGTTCATAGCACGATCGCTGTCGTCTGGTCCGGTGGGCAAATAGCTACTAGGCACACGTAGACCGCGAGCCATCTTGTTGTTGAAGTATTTTAAATCGTCAATTTCGCCCAGGTTGGCGCCACCGGGCAGGGTTTCCACACTGCTACCGCGACCTTCAGCTGTTTGTGGGAAAAAGTAATCTTCGTTGATACTCAACGGATTGTAACTAGCGTCCATCATGTTGTTGCCACCGCCGCTGACAGTAGGAATACGACGTTGGTGCATTTCGTTTTTGACTCGCTCCACAAACTGCATGGCCATATGGCTGGGCATGTTGCCCACATCAATCTTGAATATTCTACGCTCTGGAGCACGTTGCACTCGATAGATCAACACAGCATCTTCCAGCAATTCTTTTTGTTTGTAGACCTTGAAAATGTTTTCTAAAATGCTTTGTCCAAATGGCCAGAAATAGTCTAGGCCTTCGTTGAGACTGAGATGTATAATGTGCTTGGCATCCAAGCAACTTTCGTTCATGGCCTGCGTAAATCGGCTGTTGCCAACTTGGCCGCTTTGTGCGCCACTGCCACCACCGTAGGGATTGTTAGGATTGGTCTGCATGCCGCCGCCCAGGGCACGACTCACATAGTAGTCGCTGGTGGTTTTGGGTGCTATGCTTAAATTTTGAAAGTTAGGGTTGATGTCACGAATCACATACTGTTCTGGCCGCTTGCCTTCGCTTTCGTTGACAATCACTCGTGCTACTTTGACCATATCTACCCAGTACATTTCAAAGGTTTCTGGGTCACGTACAAATACCTGATCACCATACTTGATGGTATTACGGAACAGTTTGAATATGCGTTGATCTAACTTGTTGAGTTTGGTCCACTGTTGCAACTGCTTTTTGATAATTTCTATTTCGTGATCAGTGGGCTTGTCAGTGAAATTGATTTCAAAAGGTGTTTGATTGTCTTCGTTGATCTGTGTGCTGAACTCGGAAATGATATCCAGGCAAGCATTGACTTCACTGTCGCAATCCATGTTTTCATACTGATTGTAACGCTCGATGCGATTGGGATGTCCTGAATACACTTCTGGCAAACGACTAGCGTAATTACGAAAAGCAAAATCATTGCCGGTGCCACCAAAGTTTTCATATCCACTGCCGGTTTGCCGTGGGTAACCTGGCAAACCAAATTGATTCTGTCCAGAAATTGGACTCAGTGCGCCGCTGGGGTTAGCGACTTTAAAATATTTTTTCCAGGACATAGTTTAGTATTTATTGCTTTACGAAGTGCGTTGTAATATCTTGGCACTGATACTGACTTGATCTTGCATGGCTCGTACCAAATCATCCAGTCTGCCCAATTGTTGTGTCATTATGTCAGCAGATTGACTAAAGTTTGAAGCCAAATTGGTAATAGCACTAGTGGCTCCACTTTGACTGTTGAGTGGTACAATGGCTTCAGTACCGTGCATGGTCAAATTGGGTCGATAGCCGTTCATCGGACCGGAAAGCACAGCACCTTTTGCCGCAGCTATTTCAGCATGTATGTGACCACCTGTGGTACTCGATTGTCGATTTTTATATTCGTCTAACACATAATTAATGCCTGGGATACTTTTGATCATGTCGGCTATTTGTGCCGATTTAGAAGGATCGTTGATGGTAAAATCTAATGCTCTACCTTCGCGATGCGCGGTACCTATTCTGTTCTCATAGGTATCGTTGAATGCACTAAAATATGTCAAATCTCCGCCGAGCTTTTGTTGAATAGCATGTGCAACATTCAACAATTGCTGACTGGTTTCTCCGCCGGCGTAGGCCTCGGCACTTTTGATACGCAATCCTTCCAAAGTGGGCGTACCTCCGCCAAACAACCCTTTTTTTAATTCTCCCACACCTCTCCCAGGAGCAGCCGGTGCTTTCCCTGCAGGTGCACCACCTGGTGGTTTGGGTCCAGCTCCGGGCAAAGCTCCAGCAGCAACCCCGCCAACTTTGGCCATACCTTGCAAGGCCACTGTGGCTGGATACACTCCTAACTGCACAAAGTCTTGTAGACTATTTCTGGCCTGTATTTGACTTATTCTTAGATCAACGGCTGACTTGGTCAAAGGATCCAAAACATTCAAACTGTCGGCAGCTTCCTCGGCGCTTTTTTCAAATCCTGTCATGGCCTTGTTGGCCAGTCTAGTATTACTATAAAGTCCACCAAAGGTCTCAGCACCGGCACCAGTTTTAGCAAACTGACGCATGGCCACTTCGTTGCCTTTGACTGCTGTGCCTAGGCTGTCTAAATACTGCTCAGCGTTCATGGTACCGCGAGTAAGGCCATCGATGTTGCGAACCAAAGCACCACTGGAAGCCATGAACAGTTTGTTTTGATCTTCGGACATGCCCACAAAGCCTGACATGCTTTCAGCAAAGGCACGAGCTTTGCTGCCGCTAGGATCAATGGCCATCAAATGATTGAATACTTTTTGAGCTTCTTCGGCTTGCTTGGGATCCATTTCTTGAAGCACAGCGTAAAACTGATCTATGGCATAGGCCTGCTCACGTTGTTGTTCCATTTCCTCACGTGTCTGTCCGGTAAGACGTGTGAGTATTTCCATTTCTTTGATGTAGGCTTGAGCACCTTTGTTAAGTTCAGCCTGTGTTTGGCCTTGCAATCGACCCAGTCTACCTTGTTGTACAATGTAGCCAGCCAGTCCGCGATTGACATCGTCGACGTTGAGACCCATGGCCTTGAATTGAGCCAGAACCTCCGGAGCTTGCAGAACCTGTGCTGTGTCTGCTAGAGTTCGGGTACCATTGGCCACTGTTCCTGAAAACAAGGCCAGGCTTTTGCTGTTGTCTCGAACCAAGGCAGCCATTTTGTCCAGCTCGTCGATGCCGTAGTTGAGTTTACGCATGCTTTCGTAAACATCAGTCATGCCGCCGGCTGTGGCAGCACCTGCACGAGTTAGATCTTGATAGCCTTTGTAGAGTTTGTCACTTTGTTCGCCGGCCAGTTTGGTAGCTTTACCTAATGCCAATAATCCCCCAACAGCCAATTTGGCTGCCAGCGAAATTCCTCGCAGGGGCAACATGATAAGAAGCAGTGCGCCCAGTGCGTCAGTTACTGCATCTATGCTGTTGTTGAATGCTTTGGCGCCTTGCTCGCCTTTATACATGGCCTTGGTATATTCGGTAACCGATTTTCCAAGACTCTTCATTAAATTTTCTTGTGCTTGAGCATAGCCTTTGGCGCCAACAGTGGCGTCTTTCATGGCCTGTGCCAGCTCTTTGCTGACAGGAGTTCCTGTCTTTATAGCGTCGTTGTACGCTTCAAAGATTTCTGCAATTTCTTCCGGGGTGTATTGATCTGCCATAATTAGTATTTACCGAGGTGCAAAATCATGTCAAACAACCCTTTAAAGCAGTATTTTAGACAACCTGCAATCTATGTCAAATTGCCGTCGCAGGGCAAATTTTACCCGTCTGGCGCAATTAACATGCCAGTCAACGGTGAACTGCCGGTGTATCCCATGACTGCCATAGACGAAATTACCTATCGCACACCCGATGCCTTGTTTAACGGGCAAGCCACTGTGAATGTAATTCAAAGTTGCGTGCCTGACATCAAGGATGTTTGGAACGTGCCGGCCATGGACATTGATACCTTGCTGATTTCGATTCGGATTGCCACCTATGGTCATAACATGGACTTCAGTACCAAGTGTCCAAAATGCAACAACGAGTCAGAACACAGCCTGGATCTTCGCAGTGTGATGGACCGAATCAAATCACCCGATTACAATCAATGCTTGCATCACGGCGACATAGAAATTTATTTCCGCCCTATGACCTACAAAAACATCAACGACAACAATGCCATGCAGTTTGAAAATCAAAAACTTTTACAAATGTTGCCCGATGCCGAAGCTCCTGACACAGATAAAATGACAGCTCTCGGTACTGCGCTCAAACGTATCACCGAAATCACTGTCAAGGCCCTGGCTCAAAGTGTAGCCACAATAAAAACTCCACAGGCCTTGGTCAGTGAGCCCGAATACATTGAAGAGTTTTTGAAAGAATGCGATCGTAACTTGTTTAATAAAATACGCGATACGATTGTGGCGCTCAAAGAAAAAGCCGAAATGCAACCCATGAAAATGACCTGTGATTCGTGCAAACACGAATACGAGCAGGCCATAACCTTGGACATGTCCAGTTTTTTCGAACCCGCCTCCTAGTCTTGGACTCTGACCAAATTGCCAAGATGATCGATGGCATGGAAGAGGAATCAAATCAAATCCGACAGGAGGCGTTGCAGATGAGTTGGTACATGCGTGGTGGTATAACTTATGATCAGGCTTTGCAACTCAGTATCACAGAACGCAATGCCATCAACAAAATCATCAAAGAAAATTTAGAAACAACCAAAAAATCAGGATTGCCGTTTTTCTAATGTTAGACATCAAACAAGTACAACAAGATATAGAACTGTGGATTAAAAACTTTGTAGAAGTTCCTCATCCTGCTCTAGGCGGCTGGGCTCCGTGTCCGTATGCCAGAAAAGCTCGCATGGACCAAGACTTTGAAGTACGCATCGGTGTTAACCCGTACTTTGATCTTAAAGTTGTCAGCCAAACAGGCATTGCCAAAAGTGTGGTAATTTTTGTTTATGAATCAACAGCTTACACCGCCGAGCAGTTTCACACACAATTAGAATCGGCCAACACAGAATTTTTATTAGGCAAAGATCTCCTGGTCTTGGAAGATCATCCAGAAGTTCCAGAACTTGTCAACGGCGTTAGCATGAATCAAGGTACCTATGCTTTGGCCTTGGTACAAAGTCTGTCTGATTTGAATCAACGAGCTCAAGCCATGGCACGCAAGGGATTTTACAACACTTGGCCTGAAGAGTATTTGAAAGAGTTGTTTAATCACAGACAGGATCCTAGAACATGACCTACCAGTTTGCTAGAATTGATCTTTCAAAAACAAATTACAGTGCAGATGCAGTGGATTGGTACTACATCACAGATCCTAACCCTACTGTGCTAGATGATATCTATAGAACCTACTGCATCTACAAACACTTTGCCAGTGTCATGCCTATTTTTCATAGCCGTTACCGAGATCCCATGACCGATATCATTGGCTATAGAGAAGAAGGAGTATTGGTTGCGTTTAGTCTGATCAAACGCTACGACGAAAAGAATGCCTTGTGTGATCAGTTTGCTTGGACCTATCACAACCCCAAGACTAGACTGGGCATAGAAAGCATGAAAGCAGAATGTGCTATTTACAAGGCACGTGGATTTGATTACTTGTATCTAGAGCAGGCACACTTGTACAAGAGTCAAATAGATGGATTTGAACTACTAGGACCACTACAATAATGGCAGACTTATACACAATTTGGGCAAACAAAGAAGGCGATATCTCAGACATTGATTGGGTCAACGGAATGAAGAGTTTCTTTGATCATCTTGTCAGCGAAGGCAAAATGCAGAGCTACAGAATCACCCGTTGCAAAATGGGATTTCGTAGTATAGCAGACATGCCGGAATGGATGATACTCATGGAGTTTAAGGACATGGCGCAGATGGATAGTGCATTTCGAAGAGTTGCACCACTTGAAGGCGAACTTGAAACCAAACACAAAAGTTTCAATCAGTTTGTTGCTGGCGACATACAACATGCACTGTTTCGTGATTGGCCTGATCAGTTCTGAGATCTCTAACGAGATCTATTGATTCACTTCGTTCATCAATGTTTGTTGTTCCGTATTATCCAGATTAAGTGGTCACAATTCACCGTAAGCACGGTGAACAGTGAGTCGCATTATCCGAGTTGCGCAGTCACTTCGTTTCTAATGAGATTGTAGTTTCCTACACGGAGGCGGTTGACCGGTACCCCCTACTCAAGCTTCACATATCAACGGAACCCTAGTGACCCGAGAAAGAACCAAGTCCTATAAGCATGGGTTGTATCTTTTTCACAGAGCCCAAATCCTTTGCTGTCTTAAGTTAACAGTTGCCTTGCACGCCCAAAGTTTTCCAGACCGGGTATCTCACCGTTCCTCGATGGGGATCTAGCTACCTAGATCAAACAGAGTGCAGTTTGCGAATATGGCTACCATGCACACGTACTTGTATGTGTCCATTGTACCAGTCATCGCTTTCTAATACACGTCTTGAGAATTGTTCGCGAGCTTCTATGTAACTACATTCAGCCTTAGACCTACAGTAGTATAAGATTTCGCGTGTAAAGTTTTCGCTGCCTAACTGAGTTACATCTTTGTTTAATTGTTCGTTGGAGCCGTAGTATGTCTGCCAGTCTGATTCGATTTTGCCACGTATTCGTTTGCGTTTTTTGTTGCCGTTCTTGAGTTTTACTGTTTTGTATGTTGTCTTTGAAAATTTTGCTAGTTTTTTTCCAATATATTTCCTGCCGGTTAAGTTATTTGTAATCAAATAAACGAAACCAACACACTCTTCTGGTAAAGCTGCAATAGTTTTGCCTTCGAATAACCATGACATGGATTTGTAGTTATACAGCCAAACGTCATTGCAACTTTTTTCTTAATCAAACCAAACTTGAAAACCATGCTTCGTGATCGTGATTGTTTAATGTGTTCAAATTTCTTTTTAAATAAACACCTGGTGTTTGAAAATTTATTACATAGTCTTTGGGAAAACTTAAATGTCCTTGAGTATAAATCTTGTTACCTTCGTTGTCGTGGTATGTTGCCAAAGAATTTAAATTTGGAGCAAAATCAATGCCATCGATAAAAAAATGAGTTATAGACGCAAACATGTCCTCAATAATTTGTCCAGACTGGTCAACTATGGTATCTCCGGGCAATTTATTAAACAAGTTTAACACCAGTTGATGCGTGCCAATTGACACATTGTCAATGGTCCATTGAGGAGTGGCGTTGTCAATAATTTTGTTGATACCCAGCGTCTTGCTAGTCAATAAAATTTGTGGGCTCTTGAAACGATTGCTCACGAAGTTGAAACACAGGGTAAGTTGATTTTTTTTCATAAAAATCCAATTGTTGTTGTAAAATTAAAGTTCTTTGTTTGATACGTACCGGACTCAGATACAGCATATTGTATTTTTCACAAAGATCGACCAGTTCGTGCCACCGCCTGACACGAGTAGGCAAATCATTGGTGGGATTTAAACCACTGATCCAATTGTATTCGCTGTATCCGTGGGTGTTGTGTAGCTCAATGTTTAATTCATTCAAACTTTCTTTTGTGGTTATAGGAGTGTCCTGAAGCATTTGAAACACCCCTATGGGTTGAATTTTAACAAGTTCGCTGTATCTTCGATAGCGATGAATTAAGTCAAGTGTTTGTTGCCAATCGTCGTCAGTTTCAGTGGGATATCCTACTATGATATTCCAGCTTTGCAAAATTTCTTTTTCTATTAATTGTTGGGCAGTATAGTCAAGATCGTCAGAACTGAATTCTTTTTTCATGTGATTCCTAACACTTTCGCTTCCGCTTTCTATGCCAATACTTACATACTTGCATCCGCCGGCTTTCATTAATTCAAAATCACTTGGTGGCATGGCACTTGAGTTCCTACAAATAAATTGTCCCTCATAGGACAGAATCCCAGGCAAGCAATCTGACAAAATTTGATTCATTTCTCTAAAAGGTTTTAATCCGCCGTTGAGTAAACTATCTGTAAAAGAAAAATTTTTAATCCCATATTTTTGATACACCGTAATCATCTCTTTGGCAACATTCTCGCCTCGTCGATATCTAAATTTGGGCCAAATACTGGCCACATCGCAAAAAGAACACTTTCTTACACAGCCTTTGCTGGCAGTAATAGGTAGTTTGATTCTCTCCCTTGCTCCATAGGAATCAAGATCATAATCGTCAAAATTGGGCACCGGCAGATCTTTCAATTCCTCGTTGTAGAGTTGGGGGGCGCGATGCACGCCGGGTTCTTTTAAAGTGACCAAATCCGCAATAATTAATTCGGCCTCGCCCAGCAACGCAGCATCAGCCAAGCCCGAATCTACAGCAAGATCGGCCCAAATTTTTTCGTATTCGGCAAGATGTGTACCAACTCCTCCTCCACCTACGATAACATGAACATTACTTTTTGTTTTTATACGATAACAAAAATCTTCAGCAAATCTCTGACTTTGATGGCTGAATAAACTCACGCAAACTACTTCCGGCAGATCAAATAAAACTTGATCCACACAGCGAGACACAAATTTTTGATACTTTTTATAAAGATCCAGTTCTATTTTCACGCCCGGGGTGGTAATCCAGGCCACTAAACTTACAAAGTCATTGTCCGTGAACTCTTGATGAAAACTCAAATTAAAGTCGTGCGCAACCGCTGAAATTCCTTCTTCGTTTAAACAACCTTTGAGCAAGGCCGGTGCCAAGGGCGGAATAGAAGCTTCTCGACCACTGAAGCCAGCCATTGCTACAAAGGGACAAAAAACTATAGCGGCGGTTGACATAATTCAATATTTCGTTGCCATTGATCGGTAAAATTGGTCATTACTTGGTTGCTAGAGCAAATGTTTTTGCATGTTGGGTGAGGATTGTCGGTATTCCAAGTTAGACTTACTGTTTTTATGTCGTCGTTGACCAGATTGGGGTGCTGATCGGTCAACCAAGGCTGTCTTCCCGACAGCCAGCAACAGGCAAAAAGTTGTCCTTGTGCATTTATATACATACTTTCTTCCTTCAAGGCATGGCAAATAATTTTTTCATTTTTTGCGGGAGGAAGATGCCAGCCAATTGGAGCTTTTAATTGATCGGTGAATCCTCTTTTGGAAATCTTGGCACGAAACCAACGAAACCCCATGTCTCTGGCCAGTTGTTCACAGGCATCAACTTGATGCTGATTGTGTTCGTACACCAACATGTCCCAATGCGCATTTCCGCCGGCTTCAATAAATGCCCGAGCATTGTTCATGATTGTGTTCCAGTTTACATTTTTTCGATAGATATGGTTGGTATCTTCCAAGCCGTCGATACTGAACACACAATAATCCTTGTGACAATTAATTATTTTTCCTAAGCTACGCCACCAAAAGGTTGACTGTAATCCACCATTGGTATTCATTCCCAAGGTAATACCAGGATTGATTTTTCTAAAATACCGATAGATGTCTTGGGTGTAGTACCCAGCAGCCGGATCTCCATATACCCCGCACATAAACATTTTGTCTAACCCGGCAATTACTTGATCGCTTATATGTGCTTGTATTTGCTCAAGACGAAGATGATGCTTGAGGTCTTTTCTGAAACCAGGATCCAGTTCACGTAGACACAGTGGACATTTGGCTTGGCACACATCGGTGGGCTCTAGATGTAAAACCTTGATTTCACGCATGAGAAATTTTCCAGCAGTAATAAAAGTCATTATTAATCATAGAAATATAGTCACGGCTTGTTTGGTCAGACCCGAAGATAAAAAATTACTGGCGCAGTGCAATTGATCGCGATGCCACACCGCAAGATCGCCTAGACGCCAATGAAATATTCCGTCCACTGGAATCCATTGTATTTGCTCTTGCCATTCTAGAGACAAATGAGACAACAAACTTTCGCAACTTTGGGGCTGGTCTAACACACGGGGAAGAGAACAGTTTTTGTCAAATAATTCTATGGAATAATCAAAAAAAACTGTGCTAAAAAGTTCATGTTCGCTCAACGGAATTAATACACTTAAATTTTTATGCGCATTGGACAAGTGCTGGTACATGCCTTTGTTTTGAAACGTTGTATTGTTATCAACGTGCAAACTAAACGGTTTGTGACTTTCTAGGTAAGTGCCAAACTGCATAGAATGTTCGCCAAGAATATTTTTTAATTTTGGATTTATTATTTTGTAAGGAACGCTGGTATCAATGTTGTAGTCATTGTTTTTGTTTTTGTATTGTAACCCACCATCCAGCATTTTTTCTTTGACATAAGGTTGATCGCGATAATAGTCAATCAAGTCTTGAATTTCTTGAGTTGAAAAAACGCCACGATGTATTTGTAAGGTTTTCATAGTAATTTATATTGTTTCAATATCTGTATTATAGGAAGTAAATCCACCTTCTTTGATCACTTTGAGTATGTTTTCTACACGGCCAGCCAATTCGTCTCGGTGTGATACCAACCAAATACTCTTGTGTCGTTCGCGACTCATATGCTTTAACAGTGCCAAACTATTTTCCACACCCTGTGTGTCCAGACCCGAATCGATCATCTCATCAATGAATAGGACATTGATAGGCTGATACAGGCTTTCAAACACATCTCTGAATGCCCAACTCATACTTAGTATCAATCTATTGCGCTCGCCTCGACTTAGGTTGTCAAAGTCCAGTTCTCGACCTAGTTCTTCAATACTAACCGTGAGATCGTTTTGGAATACCACCGTGTGTGGCAAACCTATGCGATCTAAATAGTGCGTAAGTCGTTGATTCAGATAGCTTAAATTTTGTTCGATGATCTTTTTACGCACAAAACTGTCTTTGCTAGTCAACAGTTTCAACAAGAACTCTTGATGTTCTTGCAGTCTTGTGAGTTCGTTGAGGAAATCGTAGCTCACAGTCTGCAAGGCTTGCCCTTGCATGTCTTCAATTTGTTCACCGTAGGGATCTGTTTCTGCACGCTTGTCTTCTAACTGTTTTTGTAATGCGGCTACACTACTACGATGATGAATAGCATCCTCTTCCCGATCATAGAACATCTTAGGAGGTTTGCCTAGCGTGCCCAAGGATGTGTGGGCAGTCTCCAGGTCTGATAAGAGCTGTGAATGTTTTTGGCTCGCTTCTCGCGCTCCTGCCAAATCTTTCTTCTTAACTTCCAAGACAGATTGGTGCTTTTGGTCGTGGAAGGCTTGACCGCAAGTGTGACACGTGTGAGATTCAAGTTGTGCAAGGTCGCTTTCAAGTTTCTTAATGCTCTTCTGTTCACGATCCAGGTCGAGCTTGGTGCGGCTGATCTGAGTTGCAAGGTCGTTGATATCTTTTCTACGTTGTTCCCACGTCTTATGATTCTTGTGCGCTGTAATTTCTGCGTCAATATCGATCTTTTGCAGTTCGTCCAGAGCCGTTTGGAGTTTTTGGATGTCCTCCTCATGTTTTGTAACCCATAGTTGTTGTCTCCTACGCAAAGCTTCGATTTGTTCTTCGATGCGCTTGTTGGCCTCCTGCACCGCACGTATGCGAAATTCTTCTTGCTGTATGGCCTCTTTGGTCTGTCTATTTTGTTCTTTCACAGAGTCGGCACGTTCACTTAACAAGGTAATGCCCAATAGTTGTTCAATGATGGTTCTTTGATCGTTGGCTTTCAAGCTCAAAAACGGTTCAGTGTAGGTATTCAAGGCCAAGATGTGTTTGAACATGTCATGGCTGAGACCCAGCACATGCTCGATGGCATCCTGTGTTTCTCTGCTGTCACCCTGGGCTTCGTCGGTAATATCTTGCTCTTGGTTGTTTACATAAAACTTGAGTACATTGGGTTTTCGCCCACGCTCAATACGATATTCTTGCGAACCAACTACAAAGTCTAGGCTAACCAACATGTTTTTTCCGTTGGTCTTGTTGACCAGGTTGTCTTTGCGTATGTTTGAAAGAGCTTGTCCATACAAGGCATAACTCAAGGCATTGATAATTGTGGTCTTGCCTGTACCGTTCCTACTGCCGTCACCGCCCAGGTCCAAGTTTTCTCCCAAGACCAAGGTTAGGTCTCTACGATCAAAATCTATACCTTGAGTGCTATTGCCCACACTCATGAAATTTTTAACTGTTAGTTTTTTTATTTGTATCATAGATTTTGATAGATTTTCAACAACAGTTTAGGATCGTAGAATTCACTTTCTATGTTGGTGATTTGATCAGTAACAATTTGATCCACACTTTCAAATTTGACCTCACCTGGCGCCATATCGGTATCAACGCTGTTGTTTTTTACAGGAATCAAGGCCATTTCTCTTAACTTGTAATCTCGAACAAACGTGTCTTTGATAAATCCAGCTTCTTCGTAACTGATATCAATATCTAGTTCTACTCGAACGTGCATGTTAGGGGTTAATAATTTGGGTGCATTATCAATGACCTGACTTAATTTTAACACACGATACAAGGGTTGCCCCGGCCAGGAATAATATTGCGGTTGCTCGCCCCATTCCAGGATCATCATGCCACGTTGATCGTCGCCGGCATCAGCAAAGTTGTGTGGAAAGCAGTTGCCAATATAATTCACATTTCTCTTTTGTTGGCGCAGATGAAAATGTCCGCTGAATACCTGTTCAAAGTTGCCAAAATGATCCACTTGTATTTCGCCATGATCTGGCATTTCTACCATGGCATTCATTTTGAAATGCGGTAGTTCAAAGTGCCCAAACATGTATTGACCTTTTAATTTGGGTATGCGTTTATGATCATCGCCTACAAGCCAAGGAGCAATTACTACGTCTCCGTCTTGGAACCAGTCGTTGACAATTTGAATATTGGGTATGTGTCTGGCCCACTCTGTTGAGTAAATGTCGCGCTTGTCGCGATAGTACAAGTCGTGATTGCCGGGAATAAAGTAAAAACGATCAAAAGCCGCACTCAACTTTTCCAAACTACGCAGGCTATACTGCAAGGTCTGCATGTTGATTGCGGCACGCTGGTGGCTCCAGTCGCCCAGGAACATGCCAGTTTCACAGCCGTGTTGTTTGGCTGTGGCTATAAACCAATCAATGAAATCACTGCAATCTTGATTGTGTTGTAGGCTGTTGGACTTGAGTCCAAAATGTATATCGGTGCAAACAGCAACTTTTTTAAAAAGATTTGACATGAGCTATTTTAACTTATTTGTTGGTACAACACAAGACAACTTGGACAACTATTTCAAAGACGAGCGAATCAAGTTATACACATCTGGCCATAGATCATAAAATTTGGTTTTGCTCCATTGATCGTACCAGACAATTTTCTTTTCAAACTCTTCAAAACTGATCAAATTAAATTCTGGATTTTCCAATGCCGACATCAGGGACTCTATGCCTTGCCAAGGATATAAGTCTCGATCTTCTGGATGCAAAGAGTCAATATGACACTGATGTGCCAGTTTTAATTGATCAAGTGCAACTTTTTTAACTTTACTGGGCATTTTGAACACACTGATAGGTTCGTTTTCGTTGACGTTGAAAAGATTGAATTTTTTTACACCTGCATAATGAAAGTGTTTGATAGTATCCGCAATATCAAACGCACTGAACACACTGTAAACCATGTTTAAAGTAACAGTGTTTGGCCAATGTTTTACCAATAGTTCAAAATTTTTTTTGGTTTGTAACCAATTGGAACCAGTCCTTACGTACTCAAATTTTTGACCAGTGTTTTCTATACTGACATTCCAGTTTACTTTGTCAGGATCTCGATCCAGCAAAAACGGCAGAGCTGGGTTGTTGGCCAAATCGTAGCTGAGATTTGTAATTATACTGATTTTGCAATCTTTTGGAAGTTGTCTCAACAATTCATAATTTTGTTTCATCAACATGGGCTCACCGCCAACTAGCATTATTTCATTGACATGACTGGCACGTTCCAGAATCCAACTCAACAATTCGTCTTGATATTGTTTGACCGGTTGATTTTTTTTGTTGTCAGGCAATCGATCAGCCCAGGTGCTACTAAAAGTAGAATTGCAGTACATACAGGCCAGATTACAAACATTGTTCCACCGGATGTCGATAAATTTCAAAAACAATTGATTGTCGTTGGTGTCTGGATACCAGCGATTATAGTGATCTCGCAGGGTGGCGTAGCCAGAAATTTTTTCAGAATCTACACACAGTTTGCAATTTTCATAGTCTGGAGTTCCGTCCAACATGCCTTGTTGTATGTTTTTTAACTCCAATGAATTTTCAATTTCTCGAATTGAAACAAAATTTAAATTACCCAAGGTTCGAGCACCAGCACAACATGTTTTAACATCGCCGTTTTCGCGTATGGTCAATCCGTTCCAGGGAGCAGTACAATAAATTTGTTTGTTCACAACTTAATCTTCGGTGACTATCACAACCTCGCTGGGTGCAAAGGCAGGATTCTTTTTGCCCGAGTTCTGGCGTGTCCATGACGGGTTGAGACCGTTCATTTCTAACACGTCATCACGAATGTTTTGATTTTTCTTTTCTAAATTTAATATTCTAGTGAAGCTGTTGGTAATGGCTGCAGTGTAATAGGCAAATGGATTCTGACTCTTTGATTCGTCAAACTGCAGACCAATTTGACTGAGCTGTAACAGAGCCTGGCCGCGCATTTCTTCGTTGTAGGTATAGCCACGCCAGTTGCTACGGGTGGCGTAGCGTTCGCATAGTTTGATAAACATAGTGGCCAACTTGCGAGTCATTTGCCCGTGATCTTTGTTAAATTCACCGTGTTCGAGATCACCTTTCCAGTGGCTCTTGCCTACCAAATACGGTTGTTTGTTTTCATCTATGCGATAGTGATAGAATGGTGGAAAGTTAAGTCGCACATGTTTTTCGTCTAGCACAGGTACTTCTAATAATTCTGCCAATGGATCGTCTTCCTCCGGCAAGTCTAATTCAAATATGTCTTCGATCTTTTTCTTTTTGGCCTGTGTTTTTGGAATCTTTTTGGGTGCCATGGGTATGTGTTCCCAACAAGTCACACGGAAAACCAAATCTGTGTTAGCAATTTTTTTTGGATCAACTGCTGTACCAGTTTCGCGTTTGATTCGATCTGCACGATTTCTGCGTGCTTCGGCAATGGTGCGTTGATTGATCTTTTCTACTGTGGGCAGAATAATATCGTACTGGTGATCGTTGACTGGATCACGGTAACTGCAATATGTGTTTTTACTTAGGTGTATTTCTTTTAAGATATCTCTGTTGTTGAGATAGTTGATTTTGGCTGGTGTTCTTGTTGGTGTGGTTGACACTCCTGATCTCCTAATTGATTATTTATTGTAGCACAAAAACCACGGTTGTCAACCTTTTATCATTATCTGGGTGGTTTATTTTTGCGGTAAATATCTTATAAGGACAGGCCAATGGCAAATTTTATTCTAGAAAAAGACGGCGAGTTTTGGACAGTGTTTGACGCTGATCGCGGCGTCACAATCTTCAGTGCCACTGATCGCGGAGTAGCGCAGGCTTTTATTGACAACGGCGACGACAGTGTGGCTGCACGACAGCGTTTTGCCGCTCAAGACATAAACTACCAAGGCGGCATAGAAACAGCGCCAGAACCGCAAGATTTATCCAACTTTCAATTTGACGCAGACAGCGATGACGTGGTTTTACTCAACACCGGGCAAAATCTAGGAGTGGCCGACGAAGATGGGTTTGTTGTGGATCCAGTCACAGGATTAAATGTTTTACCCGAAGATGTGCCAGTAGAAGAATTAGACGGCTATGTCACAGAATTTGCGCCCGAAGGACCACGAGTATTGAGTTCGGCTGAAGTTGAGGAAGCTGCTACCCGACAAGCAGCTCTGGATCAGGCACGGCAACAACAAACCATAGCACAACAACGCCGACAGATCAACAACGGCGACTGGCGTGTGCGTTTGAGATTGGCACCAGGAGCCAAGTATTTGTACAATTCAGACCAACCGGGAATCTTGCAACCTTTACAAGTCACCGACGGAATCATATTTCCCTATACTCCGCAGATAGACACAGCATATCGAGCCAACTACAGCAACTACGATCTTACCCACTCAAACTATAGAGGATATTTTTATCAAAACAGTTATGTTGACCAAATAAATCTTAGAGCCACATTCACTGCACAAGGCACGCCCGAAGCCAATTATTTGTTGGCAGTGATACACTTTTTGAGATCAGTGACCAAGATGTTTTATGGCCAGGATCCTGTAAATCGTGGTAGCCCACCGCCCTTGGTTTATCTCACAGGTCTAGGCGAGTATCAATTCAACGAACATCCTTGTTTGGTGTCCAGTTTTACTTACAATCTGCCCGACAATGTGGATTACATACGTGCTGGCAGCGCCTTACAGTCTGGATTGAACCTGACCACACAGCGAGACAAACAAAGTGTCAGCACCAACAGCTTGTTTGGTAGTCTTAACAGATTAGCAGCCGCTTTATTGCCAGTGGGTGGCGAATTCAAACCCTTTGCACCGCCTACACTGGGGACCAATCGCCCTACCTATGTGCCTACTAAGATGGAAATCAATTTGACCTTGTTGCCGGTGCAGAGTCGTGAACAAGTCAGCAAACAATTCAGTCTCAAAGCATTCGCCAATGGTAATCTGTTGAAGGGAGGATTCTGGTAATGGCCACATACGATTCGACCAGTCCGTATTTTTTAACAGGCTACAGTCAGTTTTTCTTGGATGTCATGGTCAATAGACCTATTCCAAAATTGACCGATGACTTGCCTTTTAGAATCAATCAAACATATCAGTACAGGCCAGATCTCCTGGCATTTGACCTTTACCAGAATGCCGGCCTATGGTGGGTGTTTTATCAACGCAACCCCAATACCTTGACCAAACCTCCGTTGGACTTTACTGTTGATACCTTGATATATCTACCAAAAATCAGTACACTCAAAAACGTCTTAGGATTCTAACATGACCGTAGGAAATCCATGGATCAATGAAATCGCTCGAATCAATTCGCTGATTAACCAGACTCAGCGAAACATTGCTAGAGATCAAGCTCTATTAAACGCCAACCCCAACAGCCCCGAAGCCGCAGTCTGGCGTAGACAAATTGAAAGCGGAGAAGCCTATCTAATAGATCTCAGATCTCAACTGCAACAGTTTCAAGAAGCATATCAAAGTTTTGGCCGAGACTCCACAGCCAGTGCAGGCCAAGTAGTGGCCGAAGAAGCACAGGCTCGCGCTGAAAATGCCTACGACACCAACCCTCCTGGCACTACTTCTGCTTTGGTCACCGAGCCGCCAGTAGACAATCAAAACATAGAATTTGGCACCGACGGGCGCATACGCAGTGTGACTGAAACTCAGGCCACTCCGCCCAATGCTCCGGTAACTTTTACCAACAATAACAATCAGGCACCTGCTGCACCCAACAACCGTGCCGGAGTGGGTGCTGGCAACGAAGACAGCGCACCCACCGGTGCCAATGCCACACAGCGAGCAATCACAGCATCGTTTGGCGGATCTGCCAATGCTCGAATTGAACCCAAGCCTAATATCCTGGACAGATATGCCAGTTACACCTACAGCATCAGTTGGTATTTGTTGACACCAGATCAATACAATGCCATGACAACCACACAAAGAAAGAACATTGCTGGCTGGCAACTTCTCATGCAAAGCGGCGGCGCACCCACGCAGGCTAACACGTCTGACGCAGTGGCTGGTAGAAATCAGTTTTTCAGTCTGGACTACTATCTTGATGACCTAGAAATTGAAACTTTGATTCCTCTCAAAGGCACCAACATGTGTCACGGTGCCAGCAAGTTGAGATTCAAGGTTACAGAACCCAATGGTATTACCTTGTTGAACAATTTGTATCGTGCAGTAACCAACCTCTACAAACAAGAAAATGTCAGCAAAGATCCTAACTATGTGATGGCACAGTACTGCCTGGTCATAAGATTCTATGGCTACGATGACAACGGCAATTTGATCCAGGTAGGCAACCAAGGACAAGGCACAGGCACCAGCACAGATCCCAATGCTGTGGTAGAAAAATTTTATCCGTTTGTAATAACCAATATCAAGTTTCGTATAGCCCGCAGTGCGATTGAATACATGGTGGATGGATTACCTATTGGGCACTTTTACAATTTTGGTCAGGATCGTGCCAGTATACCGTTTAGCTTTTCATTGATGGGACAAACTGTGGGAGATGTGCTGATAGGTAAACCGGTGGGCACACAGTATCCACAAGACGACGGACGTCGTAGCAATCCAGAACCACCGCCTGCAACCAACACTGGTGCCGCGGTAAATGAACTTGGTAATTTCACAGGCGAAAGCAGTAGTCCAACAACGGTGGTGGCTCCTTAACTATGTCATTTCCAGAATCTTTTAATTCCGCACAACGTAGACTGGGACGAGTACAAGACCAGCCGTATACCCCCCTCAGTAGTCGTGCTGCCACAGGAGTTGGTGCCACGGCTGTGCCTCAACCCAACCGCACAGGTGTGGATCAAGGCACACAGTCGGCTCCAGCCAAAGCTTCTGCGGCACCCAAAGGCTCAACCAAAGAAGTGTTTACTGGTCTTGCTGAAGCATTAAACACCTATCAACGGCGCCTGGTCAAAGAAGGCAAATACACTGTGGCTGACGAATATGAATTTGAGTTTGCGCCACCGGCCATTGGAGCCAGCAAACTCAAAAAACCCGGCGGCACTGATTATAAAAAAACTGGCATGCAAGACAACAAAACCGCAGCCGACCAAAAAGACATGAGCAAGGTCAACACCAACATGAACAGTCGTCAGATGCAGGTGTCTGCGGGCATGCAGATTGTGCAGTTTATTGACCAGGTCATGCGCAACAGCGAATATATCACTGATCAACAAACAGTACAAGTTGACGACACTACTCAAAAAACTGTGCCCAACAAAAATCCTGCCACAGGTCAGGTGGCCTGGTACAAGGTCAGTGTGCAAGCCACACAATTAGAATATGATCCCAAGCGCAACGATCATGCTTATAGAATGAAATTTTTGATCACGCCCTATGCAATCAATACCATGCAAAGCAATTTTTTTCCTGACAGCAGATTCCGTGGCACACACAAACGCTATAACTATTGGTTTACGGGCAACAACACAGAAATATTGAACTTTGAACAAGAATACAACAATCTGTATCGACTGATCATCAGCGGCATTGGCCCACAACTCAACAAACCACGGGCGACTAGTGATTTTAGAAACAGAGACAAATATCGACGAGTGGCCTTGCCCACTAGTGAAAATGCTGCCAAAGGCGCCGATGGCTATACCAACGAACCCGGCGACAATGCCGCAGACTTTTTGTATAGCCCCACAGATCAAGCCAAAGTCAAACTGCGCATAGTGGGAGATCCTGCATGGATGCAACAGGGCGAAATTGCTGGCGGAGTTGACGCAAGAACTTTTAGTTTTAATCCATTCAATGCCGATGGCGGTATCAATTTTGACAGCCAGGAAGTGGTGTTTGATATCAGTTTTAACCGTCCTGTGGATTACAATTTCAACACTGGTATTATGGATGTAAATGCTCGCAATACGGAGGCCGGTGAACCACAGGAAAATTTAACCTACACTGCAATCAAGTGTAAAAACTTTTTTAGTCGTGGTAAATTTGAACAAGAATTAGAAGGCCGATTGTTGATTGAATTCGATAAAGGCAACCAATCAACAGCCGTAAATAGACCTGTCAGTGGAGAGCCCGATGCACAAGAAAACAACGACACTGTTAGGACCAGTGGAAATTGGATTAATGTTGGAGGACTACAGGTTTTAAGTACGGAAGTTCCGGAACCTGCATTGCCGGATTCTGCAGAAAATCTTACCCCAGAACCGTTGTTGTTAAATTTGCCAACATCGGATGCTGCCATAGAACCGCGTAGAATCATAGCCAATGATGTTGCAGTAGCAGACATCAATAGCACAGTTACACAAAATGGAAATCGAGAAGCATAATGGCTGGTGAAAATATACAACGCAGTACAGGTACTGCAAAAAGTTTTAAATTTGATAGAGGTGGTAGCCCTACCGAGTTTGGGCCATTTATTGGCACCGTGACCAACAATGTAGACCCCACACGCCAAGGACGATTGCAGGTCTACATTGAACAGTTTGCTGGCCCTAGAAATCCAGACCAACCCATAACCACCACAGACAAAAGCCTGTGGCGCACTGTCAGTTATTGCCCACCTTTTTATGGAGCCACTCCTAGAAGCGGCACCAGTGCCGGGGTAGGAACCTACACTCCGGGCAATCAACAAAGCTATGGCATGTGGTTTACACCGCCGGATGTGGGTGTACAAGTCTTGTGTTTCTTTGTGGCTGGAGATCCTAATCAAGGTTACTATGTGGGTTGTATTCCTGAACAAGGTATCAATCGCATGATACCGGCCATTGGTTCGGTACCACGCAGTCAAGCACAGGTACAAAACAACAGTCAGAATGTTTATTTTTCTGGCGCGGCTCTGTTGCCAGTCACAGAGATCAACAATGCACCAGCCAACTCGGCAGCCAATGAAAATCCCAGATTCTTTGATGTGCCCAAACCGGTTCACAGCTATGTGGCTGCCACCTTGTTTCAGCAAGGCACTATCAATGATACCATCCGAGGAAGCATTGGATCCAGCAGTCAACGAGAAAGCCCTAGCAGTTGTTATGGCATCAGCACCCCAGGGCGTGCAATTTATCAAGGTGGACTAGGAAGCGGTCCTCAAGGTGAAGCCACGGCATTGTCAGAACTACAAAATCAAACTCCTGAATCGGTTACAGTGATTGGTCGCCGCGGCGGCCATACTTTTGTCATGGACGACGGTGATCTACAAGGAAACGATAATTTAATTCGTATTAGGACCAGCAAAGGTCATCAAATTACCATGAGCGACGATGGCAATTGTTTGTACATCACACATGCCAACGGCCAGGCCTGGATTGAACTGGGTCAAGAAGGCACCATGGATGTGTTTACCACAAACTCGGTTAACCTTCGCAGTCAAGGCACTATCAACCTGCATGCCGATGAGGACATCAACATGTATGCTGGTAAAAAAATCAACATCAAAAGCAAAGAAAGCACAGCTATACAAAGCGATGGCAACCTTAACGTGGCCTGCAAAAAAAATCTTACCTTGTTCGCCACAGCACAAATAGGAGTCAAGAGCAACGGCATCTTGGCACTCAAAGGAAAATTGGGCAGTTTTGATTCATCTGGTCCCTTGGCTCTCAAAGGCTTGCCAATCAATCTAAATGGTATTCCTGGCTTTCCTGTGCAAACTCCACGCGGAATTACCAAAACACTCATGCCTGAAACAGAATTCAACAGCAGCACCGGCTGGACTGTGAGTGCCACTGGCCTGGAAAGTATTGTGACACGAGCTCCCACACACGAACCTTATCCTTATCACAACCAGGGAGTTCCAGTAAATGTGGCCCTGGAAGAAGGACAAACTACGCCGCCTCCGGATGCGCCCGACTTGCCAGATGAATGGAGTATTACTGCACAATGAGTCAGTTCAAATATACTCTTCCTAGCGGTGCTGAATTTGTGGTACGTGGGCCAGCTGGTGCCACACAGGCACAGGCCGACAGAATTTTTTACGAACAAGTGGCCGCTGGAAGTTTGATCAACTACGCACCAGGACAAACACTGACCAGTGGAGCCACAGTGTTGACTACATTTGAATTGAGTCGACTGGAACGCGGAACTGCAGGCGTCACAGGCAATCCTTTTTTGGCCATTGCACAAGGTCTACCGGTCACAGCAGGCACACTAAACAATCTTGCATCACTGAATGATTCAGTGAATCTCAACATTGATTTCAGCGGTTTTACAGTGAATTCTTTGGTGGCTGCCATACAAGATCTTCCACAAACACCTGTGTTACCATTGTTAACTGACGTGGCCATTACAAATCCAGTAACACAAGCTGATATTGTAAACATCAAAGGTAATTCGTTGGGACCCAATGCAGTAGGACCCTTAAATTCTTTTCAAGTCCAGACTTTGTTGGCACAACTAGCCAAGTTAGTTGATCAGGTTGCAGACGAAATCACCAGAGAAAAAGGTGCAGGCCTTTACGGAATGACAGCATATCAACTTGAAATTGCTGGATATGTCAAACCTGGAACATCATTGAGATTTCTTTCATTGAATCCTGAAGACTTTGTTTCGGTTATGAGCAGTCCCGGAGTATGGACCGGTAAGAATGGAATTTATTCTTTAGCAGAATTTCTCAGCGACACTGATGCACAAACCAGCATTCAAAACGAGCTTATGCAAAATGGCTACGATGAACTAACAGCAACCGGGGTCATAAAACCTCCTCAGACTTCTTCAGTAAGTTTCAGTACCGGACAAGTTTACACACAAGGAGGCCTACAAACTATTTCGGCATTGACCTTATTAGGTGGTGGATTGAATCCTTCAATTGACGGAATTGTAAGAAATGCCTTGTCAGGATCCTCCGCCTTGAGCAAATTATTAACAACCCCGATAACAAATTTAACCAGCATTGGATCGGGAGCAGTGTCTAGTTTATTGTCAGGAGCCAATAATCTATCTGCTTTGAATTTCAACAGTGTTGCACAGGCCTTGACTAAAAAGATCACCGGAGATGTCGGCGCACTTATAACCAATGCCAGCAAATTTGGCACACAGGCCACATCACTTTGGGCCCAGGCCGGAAATTTAAGCTTTGAAGGTGTTGGGTCGAGTTTAACCAACTTTGCTGGGTCTGGATTAACCAATTTAACCGGAGGACTTACTGCTAGTGTTAATAATATTGCTGGGCAACTAACCAATGTGATTCCGGGATCATTGTCAAATCTAACCAGTCAACTTGATGTATTTGGAAAAGGATCTCAATTTGCTTTAAATCTGGCCAATCCGTTGAGCAGTTTTGGAAGCCTTGGCGATCTTGGCGGAGTAAGCAATTTGGCATCTGGGGCTTTGAACAATCTCACAGGCTCGGCCAGTGCCTTGACTGGTCAATTATCTGGGGCACTGTCGGGACAGTTAGCCGGATTAACCGGTCAATTATCTGGTCAGCTTTCGGGGGCACTGTCGGGTGTGCTTGGAAACCTTGGAGGCCTGGCAAACTTAGGCAGTCTAGGCGGATTGTTCGGTGGAGGAGGAGATCTGGTTTCAGGCACTCAAGTGGCCGCCGGATTTAGCAACACTGTAAACAGAAAAACCGTGGATCTGGCTGTGAGCAAAGTTATCGGAAACAGCAAAATACCAACTCCAAGATTTGAATACCCGAGCCTGGCATCTCTTGCACCAAGGTTGGATATACAACAGGCATTTAATTTTTTAAGAACTCAGCCCAGTGCCAACAGCGGAACCTTTGGTCAAACTGTGACAATTTAAAGCCAATAAATACACTATCATGGCCACATTCATTGGATTTAATACCGTTGATCAAAACAAAAAGTTTACCTTGGTTGATTTTGAATTGATCAAGCGAGACCTGCTAAATGCTTTCAACATTCGTCAAGGGCAAGTAGTAGGACGCCCCGGATACGGCACTGTGATTTGGGATTATGTGTTTGAAAATCAAACTCAGGAAACCGAACGCGGCATTGTTGCAGAAATACAGCGAGTATGCGGCAGCGATCCTCGTTTGCAGGTAACTGAAGTAGATCTGTTCCCCCAAGAAAATGGCATGTTGATACAGTTGCAAATTGTAGTGGTGCCCAGTACCAGTGCTGAACGCTTGGCCATATTCTTTGATCAAGAACAACGTCGTGCCAGTTACATCTAACTTAAACTACCCAGATTATAAATTCCATAAATAATACAACAACGGAATAACCATGGCCAAAACCACAAGACAAACTGCTGTATTTGGTGTTGAAGATTGGAAACGAATCTATCAGACCTACCGCGAAGCCGACTTTCAAAGCTATGACTTTGAAACCCTGCGCAAGAGTTTTGTGGATTATTTGCGCCTGTACTATCCAGAAACATTCAACGACTACATCGAAAGTTCAGAATTTATTGCCTTGCTTGACGTCATGGCATTCATGGGCCAGGCCTTGGCCTTCCGCACAGACCTAAACACAAGAGAAAATTACTTAGACACTGCCGAGCGTAGAGATAGCGTAGTAAAACTGGCCAACTTGGTCAGCTACACACCCAAACGCAATACCTGTGCCAGCGGATATCTCAAGGTATTTTCTGTGACTACCACAGAAAACGTCATTGACTACAATGGTGTAAACTTGGCCAATGTCACAGTAAATTGGGCAGATCCCAGCAACTTTGACTGGCAAGAACAGTTTACAGCCATTGTCAATGCCAGTCTGGTCAACACACAACGAGTAGGTCGCCCCGGAGCTAGAAATACTATTCTTGGTGTACGCACCGATGAATACACAATTAACTTGGTACCAGGATTTTTGCCTGTGATCCCTTACACTGCTACCATTGATGGCATCAACATGCCCTTTGAAGCTGTTAATGCCACAGCCGAAGGTCGAGATTTTGTGTATGAACCCAGTCCTTTGCCCAACGGCAGATTCAATGTGCTGTTCCGCAACGATGAACTGGGATTTGCAAGTGCCAACACTGGATATTTTTTCTTGTTCAAACAAGGTGTTTTACAAAATCAAGACTTTAATTTGCCTGAGCGCATCAGCAACCGCATAGTAAACATCAACATTGAAGGCATCAACAACCAAGACCGTTGGTTGTATCAGTTAGACAATCTTGGCAATGTGGCACAAGAGTGGCAGTATGTAGAAAGTGTATATGCGGCTGCGGTAGAACAACTAAGTCCCAACATTAGAAATCTGTTTAGTACTACCAGTCGTGCCAATGATCAAATCACTTTGAACTTTGGTGACGGAGTGTTTAGCTCAATTCCTGTGGGACTATTTCGTTGTTATGTGCGTGCCAGCAACGGCTTGCAATACATTATCAATCCCGAAGACATGCAAAGTGTCAGCATTCCTATCAGCTATGTGAGTCGAACCGGACAACTTGAAACAATCACCTTTGTGTGTGGCATTACCGAACCAGTGACCAATGCACAGGCTCGCGAAACCATCGAAGAAATCAAACAACGTGCTCCGGCCAGATATTACACACAGAACCGCATGGTCAATGGCGAAGACTACAACAATTTTCCGTTCACAGCCTATAATTCAATTTTAAAAAGCAAAGCACTTAACCGCGCTAGTATTGGTACCAGTCGTTATCTTGATCTAGTAGACAACACTGGCAAATACAGTAGTACCAATACTTTTAGCAGCGACGGTGCTTTGTATGAATACAATACCTTGCCAGCATTTCAGTTTACCTGGCTCACAAACAACGACATCAGCGATATCATTATCAATCGTATCAACCCTGTGCTGATTCAAGAAGGTGCTCGACAGTTTTACTATGCAAATTACCCAAGACCAAACTTAGAGGCCTTGAATCTTACTTGGAATCAGAGCACAACTTTGGCCAACGAAACCACCGGATATTTTAAAAATTCCATCGGAAGTCCTGTGGCCATTGGATCTTTTTCTTCAAGCAACACACGTTACATCACAGTCAACAGCTTGGTTAAGTTCCGTGCTCCTGCTGGTTACTTTTTTGATGCCAATAATCGTTTGGTAGCTGGTGAGCCAAGTCGTGCCGAAGAGCGCACCACAATTTGGGCCAGTCCTACCGCTATATTTGTAGATGGCACCAATCAAGGTGCTGGAAATTTTGATAACGGTCAAGGCCCGGTGGTAATCAACAATTTTGTACCCACTGGTGCTATTCCAGTGGAAGTTATTCCTGTGTTTGTTACAGATTTGCCAAACAGCGTAATACAAAGCGTTGCAGAACAGATACAGTTAAATCGTGATTTTGGCCTGGGCTATAATAACCTAACAGCAACATGGTATGTAATTACCAGCACCAATTTAGATGTCAACGCCGACTTTGATCTGACCAACGCTGGCAATCAAAGTGGGCTAGGACTTGATGCTAGTTGGTTTATACAGGCTACCACCGACGGTGAAAATTACACTGTGATCAGTCGTAATCTAAATTATTATTTTGGCAGTGTGTTGCAAACAAGATTTTTCTTCTTTGGAGATCAAAAAATATTTGACAGCCGTACAGGCACGGTAATCAGCGATTTTGTCAATGTTTTAAAAACCAACAGCAAGCCAGACAGCAATGAACCATTGACCGGTGACAATCGTTTGAGAATAATTGGACAGCCTGTAGAAAGTGACGGGTATGTAGACGACTTTCAAGTCTTGGTCAGCTTCCAAGACAACGACAGCGACGGCGTGCCTGACAATCCAGATTTCTTTGACGAGATTGTTGCCCCTGCTACAAATGCCAATACCAAGCTGGTATTTTTGGAAAAGACTGTGGACTTTGACAATCTTGAAAGATATCTCCTGGTTGAGCGCGGTCGTGTCAACAGCGACTATGCCAACGTGGATGATATTGATTTGGTCAAATCAGAATTTTTAAACGGACAAATTTTTTACGCCTACGACCAGACTCCTGGTAATGCCATTGACAATCAAACCTTTTATCAGTTAAACATTGATCTCAACGGAGTAGGCACCTTAATTGATGTTACCAACGAATGGATTGCCCGCATTGGCCGTCAAGATTTATATTTTCAATATCGACACAATGCACCACTTACGTCCAGGCTTGACCCTGGCAGCACCAACATCATTGATTTGTATGTGGTAACTTTGCAATACTACACGGCCTATCAAAATTGGATCAAGGATGTTACTGGCACAGTTCCTGAACCCTTGCCACCGACCATTGATCAACTCACAACAGATTATGCTAACCTACAAGAATTTAAAATGATCTCAGATAACTTGATTGTCAACAGCGCAGAATTTAAACCTCTGTTTGGTGCCAAGGCCAGTCCAGAATTGCGAGCCACAATCAAAGTCATTCGTGCCGCAGGCAGTGTGGCCAGTGTCAGTGAAATCAAAAATCTTGTTGTGGCCAACATGGAAGCTTATTTTAGTATTGACAAATGGGATTTTGGCGACACGTTTTATTTTTCAGAACTGGCAGCCTATATACACAGTCAGATTGGAGACATTGTCAGCAGCGTGGTTCTGGTTCCATTAAATCCACAAAAGGCCTTTGGCGACTTGTATGAAATTCGCTCGGCACCAAATCAAATATTTGTCAATGCGGCCACAGTCAATGACATTGAAGTAATTCAGGCCTTGACCAGCACTAACATACGCACAGCACCTGGAAGTGGAGTAATTTAATGGCACGCATACGTTCCGTCGATTTTCTGCCAGAAATATTTCAAACTCCGGTTAACAAACAATTTCTGGCAGCTACCTTGGACCAGTTGGTTCAAGAACCCAAGTTTGAAAAAACTCAAGGCTTTGTTGGTCGCAGAGTAGGACCTGGAGTTAATCCTAGAGATCGTTATGTAGTTGAACCCACTAAAAATCGTAACGATTATCAACTTGAACCTGGAATTGTTAGCCTCAAGCCAGAAACAGAGCAAATTTCTGATGTCATTACCTATCCTGGAATCAATGATGCATTGAATCTGCAAGGCGCAGATGTTGACAACGCACAACGTCTTTACACCAGCGAGTATTATTCCTGGGACCCATTTGTTGATTTTGACAAACTAGTAAATTTTAGTCAGTATTATTGGTTGCCGTTTGGGCCCGATGATGTTGATGTGTCGGCCACAGACATTCCCCTCACTGATAATTTTGTAGTAACTCGAGCCAACGGTGTTTACACATTTAGTGGGGTGCGCGGCACAAATCCTGTGTTGACTTTGGTGCGCGGTGGAAACTATACTTTTCAAGTTGCACAAAACGACAAGGAAACTGTTAATTTTCGGGTAACCAACAACGGTACCTCCGCTTATGTAATTGATTTTGAGCCAAATCCAACACTAACCTTGGTAAGAGGGAATACCTATGTGTTTAATCTTTCCACCAACGGTGTTTTTCCTTTTTATATTAAAACTGAAGCCACATTAGGGACGACTAACACCTATGACAACGGTGTTTCTCGCAACGGTGCTGTAGACGGATCAATAACTTTTGTAGTTCCGCAAGATGCTCCAAACACTTTGTACTACGCAAGTTCATTGCAAGTGAACATGCGCGGTCAGATCAACATTGTTGATGCTGAACCTGGCACAGGTCCAGGTTTTTGGATCCAAGCAACTCCGGGAGTCAGTGGAAAATTAACTACCACGCCTAATATCAGCAGTCGAGATGTGTTAGGAGTAATCAACAATGGCGAGGATCTGGGCACGGTTCAATTCAATGTTCCTTTGTCTACAGCACAAGACTTTTTTTATAATTTAACCTCAATATCTGCAGTGGGCCTGGTCAGCAATCTGTTGATTTCTCAAGTTGACAATCAACCAGTGGCAGATTTTCTGGCCCTACAAGGTGGGATTGATGGCATCACTGATTTAGATGGCAGAACTGTAATATTCCCCAATGAAACCACTACAATTTATCAAATACGATATACTTTAGTTGCCGGGGTTCCTACTATTCAACTGGTTAATCCATTGTTGGTCAACACATTTGAAAAATTTAATATTTTATTTGGCACACAATATGCCAGCACGCAATGGTACAAAAGTGCCGAGGATGCCCTGGTACAAATTCCTTTGTTAACTGCCACTCTGGATACACTTTGGTATCAGGACGGAACCGATCCAGAAATTTTTGGCCAGATTCGTTTGATCGATCAAAATCAAAACGCCACAATAGACATTGATGATATCATTGGAGCCAAACAATATACCAGTCCCAATGGGGTGGTATTTACTAATGGACTCAAAGTGACTTTCCGTGGTAGTGTAGTTCCTGCTGAATATGCCAATAACACTTATTATGTTGAGGGAGTAGGCACGGCAATAAAACTATTACCGGTAACAAATTTTGTTACTCCAGAAACTTACACACAAAGTTTTTCAACTCCGTATGACTCAACTCCGTACGATGTTGGTGGATACGATGCTACGCTCAACGCACCAGTAGAACCCGAATACCTTACTATTAATCGTGCCAGTCCAGATCTAAATCCCTGGACTCGTGCCAATCGTTGGTTTCATATTGATGTAATTACAGCCACAGCCGAATACAATAATACCACAGCCAACCCCGAGAACATTGCGCGAGCTCGGCGTCCAATATTAGAATATCGTGCAGGCACACGACTTTTTAATTTTGGAACTCAAGGCAAACAACCAGTTGACGTAATTGATTTTACGGTAACCGATGCTTTTAGTGATATCAATGGAACCACAGGAATAAACACATCAGACAGTTTAATTCTAGGTTATGATTATAGAATTTTGGAAGTCGGCGACACAGATTGGAATGCTGTAGCCGGTACCAACAATGTCAACTATGCTGTAGGACAAGTAATTACAGCAGTAACTCAACAACCCGGTACTGGAATTGGACAATTTGTTATTGATGGGTATGCTCTAGAACCCGGAAGCTTGGTTATTTTTGCAGCAGATCAAGACCCAGCAGTTAGAAATAAAATCTATCAGATCGAGTACATAGAACCAGACACTGTGCCTCCGTTGATAACTCAACCAATAATCAACTTGATTCCGGCACCCGATTCGGAAGTATTGCTCAACCAAAGTGTAGTTTGTCTGACAGGTATAACTTTGCAAGGTGTAACTTTTTATTATGACGGAGTTGATTGGATTCGTAGTCAGCAAAAAACTGCCACGACGCAGGCACCGTTGTTTGACATTTACGATTTGGATGGTATAAGTTTCAGCAACATTGACAAATACCCCAGTACAACTTTTGCAGGAACAAAACTTTTTAGCTATGCTGTAGGCACCGGAGTTGCCGATACTGTGTTAGGATTTCCTCTAAGATATCTAACTTTAACTAATGTTGGTGATATTGTTTTTGACAACAATCTTTACAAGGATACCTTTGTTTATGTAGAAGATTCGGTGGCACAAACAGTGCCAATCAGCAACGGAGTGGTTCATCAATACAGCAATCGTATTGATTATACCAAAGAGATTGGGTGGCAAACAGCCATTACTCCTAGCTTGGTCCGTCAACAATTTCAATTTACCTATGACGGCGGCCCATTAAGACTTGACATTCGTGTGTCGGAAAACAATCTGGTTCCAGCAATACAACTTTATGTGGGATCACAATTTCAGGATCCATCAAATTACACTGTAAGTACTACATCTAACACAACTACAATTACTTTAAACACTGTTTATAGTCCTGGAGCCATAATTGAAGTAAATGTTCTCAGCGATCAAATCAGTCGCCAGGGATTTTATCAAGTTCCTATTAATTTAGAAAATAATCCCTTAAACGAAAACAGCGAAACTTTGACGTTGGGAACCATACGCAGTCATTATGAAACTATTGGCGAAAATTTAATCAACCTACAGGGTCCAATCATTGGAGCCAACAATACCAGAGACTTGGGCAATCTTATTCCATATGGATTGCAAATTTTACAGCAAAGCAGTCCATTAACCTTGACTGGGTATTTTTTACGCAATCCCGAATATGACATATTTTCTGCACTTGATTACAACAGCAGAGAATACATTAAATTCAAATCTCAATTGTTAGAAACTGTAGTTCGCAATGAGTATAGCAACATGACTGTGTCTGAAATTTTAGATTCAGCTGTGGCCGAAATTACACAAGGCCGCACAGATATCAATCCATTTTACTGGAGTGATATGTTGCCAGCTGGATCAGTTTATACAGATTTGGTAACTGTGATTACTCCTATTACTACCTCAACATTCAGCACTACACAAACCTACAATTTTAAATCATCTAACTATCTTGGTTTGTTGGTTTATCTTGATGAATTATTGTTGATTCGAGGAATAGATTATGTGGTAGCTACTGATGGTCCCAGATTGACAATTACAAAACCGTTGTCAGTGGGACAAACTGTGACCATCAGAGAATACAGTCATACCTATGGCAATTTTGTGCCTAATACTCCCACTAAAATGGGTTTGTATCCAAAATATCGCCCAGAGATATTTTTTGACACTAGTTATGTAAATCCAACTGCGGTGATTCAAGGGCATGATGGCAGTATTACCGTGGCGTTTGGGGATATAAGAGATCAAGTATTGTTGGAATTTGAAAAACGTATCTACAGCAATATCAAAACTGATGACAACCCAATTCCTTTGACCTACGAGGATGTGGCCCCGGGATTCTTCAGAACCACTGATTATACACAAACAGAAATCACAGATATACTGGGTCAAAGTTTTCTCAGCTGGGTTGGCTGGAACAAAATTGATTACAAAACTCAAAATTATATTGCTAACAATCCATTTACTTGGAATTACAGTAATGCCGGCAACAAAATAAACGAACAGCCTTTGCTCGGAGCTTGGAGAGGAATTTATCGTTATTTTTACGATACCGAAAGCCCAACTACTCGTCCATGGGAAATGTTGGGATTCAGTGAAGAACCTGCTTGGTGGCAGGATCGCTATGGCCCAGCACCTTATACCAGCGACAACTTGGTATTGTGGGACGACCTTGAAGCCGGTCTTGTAGCAGACCCAATCGCTCCTTACACATTGCCACAGTATGCTAGACCCAGGTTGACACAAGTAATACCATCTGGCACCGAAGGTCAATTGTTAGCACCTGTAAACAGTGTGGTTGGCTATTATGATCCTACAGCAGTGCAAAAGAGTTGGGTAGTCGGCGACGGAGGTCCTGCCGAATCGGCCTGGTGGACCAGCAGTAGCTATCCTTTTGCAGTCATGCGTTTGTTGATATTAACACGTCCTGCACAATTTTTCAGTCTGTTTGCTGATAGAGACCTGTATCGCTACAACGAAGATTTTGAACAATATGTCTACAACGGTCGTTATCGTCTGGATGCTAATGGTATTGAAGTTTATGGCAATGGAGTCAGCAAGGCCAGTTACATCAACTGGATCGTGGATTACAATCAGCAACTGGGGCGCAACAGCACCAATCGTTTGACTACAGATTTAAAACGATTAGATGTAAGATTATGCTACAGAATGGCCAGTTTCACTGATAAACAGTATCTCAAAATCTTCACAGAAAGATCCAGCCCTGACAGTTTAAACAGCAGTTTGTTATTGCCTGACGAAAGTTATAATTTGTTGCTGTACAAAAACCAACCGTTCAGTGAAATTGTTTACAGTGCGTTGATTGTTGAACGCACGCAGGACGGATACGCTGTGTATGGATACAGTACCACTAAGAATTATTTTGAAATTTTGGCCAGTTCTAGCAATGGAATATTGACTACCATTAGTTCTGGTGGTGCATCGGTTCGTGTGCCTACTCAGTATACAGATCAGGTGGTACAAATACCATACGGGTACGTGTTTACCAATACTACTGTGGTGGTAGATTTTATATTGAGCTATGGCGCATATCTTGAAAGTCAAGGCTTGATTTTTGACGATGTTGAAAATGGGTACACGCTGAACTGGAATCAAATGGCTCAGGAATTTTTGTACTTTGCACAACAAGGCTGGGCGGTAGGTACCATGATTAATCTCAATCCGGCAGCCACACGTCTTAAAGCGTTTCGTGAAGGTGCCATAGTCGATACCATAGTCAGTGTAACTCCAGAAAATTTATTGTTAGATCAAAATCGTACAGTGTTGCCCACAAGAGATCTTGTGGTTGAAAGATTAGGCAATGACTTTTCTATAACTTCGGTCACAGGGCAGACTATAAGTTATCTACAGTTGAGATTTACCAGCGTAGAAGACATGGTTGTGCTTGACAATGTCAGTGTATTCAATGATTTGATTTACGATCCGATTACAGCGGCCAGACAAAGTCGGTTAAGAATTACAGCATCAACAACCACTGAGTGGAATGGCCAACTTGATGCACAGGGATTTATTTTAAATCAAAACAATGTTGAAGAATGGCAGTCAAATCGAAAATATACCAAAGGCGAAATAGTTTTGTACAAAGGCACCTATTGGTCTGCACAAACCATTGTTCAACCCAAGTTAGAATTCAACTACAATGACTGGGTCAAGAGTGATTATTCCATAGCACAGGAAGGTCTCTTGCCCAATATTGCCAACAAAGCAGATCAATTGGCCAACAGTTACAACATTAATGTGGCCAATCTTGAACGCGACAATGACTTGTTAAGCTATGGATTGATTGGATTTAGACCTCGTCAATACATGCAGGCCTTGAATCTTGATGACGTCAGTCAAGTCAACATTTATCAACAGTTTTTGGGCAACAAAGGAACCACACGCAGTGCTGAAATATTCACACGAGCCGACTTAGGCAAAGAAAGTGCCGAGTATAATATATTTGAAAACTGGGGCATATTGGTATCTACCTATGGTGCTAATGCCAATCGAAGTTTCTTTGAACTAAGATTAAATGAAGCCCTGCTACCAGCCGATCCTGCAACCATACAGGTAATTGAACCTCAGCAGGTCAGCGATGCCAACCAAGCTATTTTATTACAGGACGTATGGAGAACCAGTCGTCCGTTGAGCTCAACCAACATATTGCCTACAACCTACGACACAACTTCTGATACTGCCTTGCCCAGTGCTGGTTATGTCAATGTTGAAGACGCTGATATTGCTGTGTTTAGTCTCGATGATCCATCGGCCATTTCTCAAAACATTGAAAGCGTTGGCATAGGCACAATTATTTGGGTAGCAAAGAGCAACAGTTATGATTGGAACATCTACCGTTGCGAACGAGTACCTGGACAACTTCGACAAGTATTCAACAATCTCAACGGTACTAGTGTGGCTCAGTTTAGTACTGCTCATAATTTATCAATAGGTGATTTGATTGTAATAAGGTATTTTGACGAATCGGTCAACGGAGTGTATCGAGTACTAGGAGTTCCTGGTATAAACTCTGTTATTATAGCATTTAACTTTGAAAACACCAATCAAAATAGTTTAAACGGCAACGGATTGGTATTTTATTTACAAAGTGCGCGAGTTCGACAAGCCAGTGATGTGGCATCCTTGCCCTATGTAAATCTCTTGACGGGTGGCTCCAAGGCCTGGGTAGACAACAATGGCCAAGGGCACTGGCAAGTTTTAGAAAAACAAACTCCTTTTGTTGGTAACACCGAACAGGTAAATCAGCCGGTTAGTTCCAATGAACAATATGGTACCAGTGTTACACAAACTATTAATAATTTATCTGCATTGGTTGGTGCACCTGGTGCCAATTCAGGAGCTGGTGCGGTAGTTGCCTATTACAATGGTCAAGATGGCAATTATGTTTTGAATCTGGGAATAACATTAGACACCACCGGCACAGTGGGATTTGGTAATGCTGTAGAATTTGGAAATCAAAACTGGGCCATCGTTGGCGCCAGCGCCAGTAACAGCAGTGCTGGATATGCTCTGGCCTTGTATCAAATTCCAAATTCCATTGATTACATAAGAACTCAATTGTTTGTGGCACCTGACTTGGATTTTAATCCCATTGAATTTGGAACGTCGGTGACCATCAGTCGTGACGAAAGATGGGCATATATAGGTGCACCAGAAGGCAACAAAGTATACGCTTACAATCGTGTTGACCAGCCAATTCAGTCGGTTACCTATGCTACCAGTAGTACAGTAAATTCTTACAATTATAGCAATGAATTATTGGTCAATTCTGGAGCAGGTGCATCACCAGGGTCAGGATTGCCATCGGGTAATCAACTAGTAGTAACCTTGGATAATGTGTTGTTGCAACCAGGCACCGATTATGTAGTTGGTGCTACAAATGTAGTGTTGAACTCCTTTCCGAGCACCGGTCAAGTTTTAACTATTTCTCGCCGTACACGAGTTCAACTTGATCAACGAGCTTATATTAACATAAACTACAACTATTCTGGCACAGGAACTGGTGCTACATTTACTTTAAATGCAGTTCGTGGTTCTTATGCCGCTACTGTAAGAAATCCTGGAGTCAACTATCTGGTTGGGGATGTTATAACTATTCCAGGCAACGAAATAGGTGGAACCACCCCAACCAACGATTTAACTTTTACGGTCACTCAAGTTGACGCAGGCACAGGAGCCATTGAGGAAGTTTCAACAGTGTCGATTGCAACTCCGTTGTCGTTGGTAAACAATTTTGATTTGTTGCCATATCTCTACACTGCAACAACTCTTTATTCGTTTGCAGTACTGGTCAACGGACAATTATATCGCCCGGGCATAGATTATACTTTTAGCACAACTACTCTAACATTTGTTACGATTCCGCCTGTTGGGGCTGAAATTATAGTTGCTGCCGAAACATACTGGCAGTACATGAGCACTATTTCTGCACCGGTTGGTGTTCCTGGTAATGCACGATTTAGTTTGAGTCTCAGTACCACAACCGACGGTCGTCAAATCATGATAGGTGCTCCGGATGATGATGTAGATCCTGGCGATGCAGCAGGATCTACCTATGTTTATGATCGCAGTGTAGTAAGATACTTGGTCAGCGACGACACTCAAGACACTTATGCTATTCCAGGAACTGTAACAAATCCAATAACAGTATTATTGAATGGACAAATTTTACTCAGCAACACCGCAGTTGTAAATTTTGATTACAGAGTGGTGGGAAGCAATATAATTTTATCGTCACCATTGACCATTGGTGATGTTATTGAAATAGAAACCAATCAATATCAATTGTTGCAAAAAATCACAGCCAACGCACCTTTTGATCAAGGCGACTTTGGAGCTGCGATCGATGTTTGCCCGACCAATTGCAGTATCTATATTGGTGCTCCGTTGGATGGCACAGTGTTGACACAGGCTGGATCTGTGGATCGTCGTGTAAATCAATCTCGAGTTTATGGAGTAACCACTAGCTTGGTTGCCAATCCTGCGTTGACTGCTGGAGATACCATTCGTATCAACAATGTAGAAATAGCAGTGCCAGACGCACCAAACAACACAGTGAGTGGTTTAGTTGATGCAATAAGTCCTAAATCATACAGTGCCGTCAAACAATATTATGCTGGTGATCGAGTATTGTATAATTCGCAAGTTTACGTTTGCATACTTGCAAGTATAGGGCAAGATCCAACTAATGTAACCTACTGGACATTGAGTTTTCCGATACCCAATGTAACAGCAACAACAACCCCTGACTTGACCTTTGTCGGTAATGGTGTACTCAAAGTCTTTGACATTGGCGATCTTTATGAATCCGCCAGCTCCTATACCACAGTGGTATATGTCAACAATGTATTGCAAACCGCCGGAGTAAATTACACATACAGTTCATTGAACAAACAAATAATTTTTGTAACAGCGCCACCAGTTAACAGCAAAATCGTTGTGGTTTCGGGACGCATGACTATATCGGTAAAAAATACACAATCGGCCACAGCATTTAATAAACTGTCGGTATTGCCCGGAGTAATTACCACTGGTCCCAGTTCAGTGTTTGATTCGTTGGAATTTGATACCTATGCCTGGACCCAAACAATTACCAGTCCGAATCCTGTTTTATATGCTCGATTTGGGGCCGCAGTTAATATCAGCGACACCGCAGAAAATTTAGTTGTCGGAGCACCTCGTGGCAACGTTATTGATCCAGTTGTATTTGACGGAGGAGAAACTTACTTTGATGATCGCAGTACTACATTCTCCAACCCAATCGCAGAATCTGGGGTGGTCTACACATTTGATTACCTGCCCAGCGCAAGAGATGTAGTAACAGATCCAGGAAAATTTGCATTTGGACAACAGATATTTTCATCAGATCAACTCACCAATGATGCTTTTGGCACTTCCGTAAACTATGTCAGTGGAAGATTGTTAGTGGGTAGTCCAAACCGTACAGTGTCTTCGTTGGCTCAGGCCGGAAGAATCAACATTTATGTTAATGAAAACAACACACCTGCCTGGACCACCATCTACGAACAACGTCCGGTAGTTGACGTAGATTTGATCAACAGCGTGTTCATGTATGATCGTTTGACTTCAAGTACCCAAACATATTTTGATTTTATTGATCCTTTACAAGGTAAAATTCTTGGGGCAGCTCAAAGAAACATTGACTACATTGGTGCAGTGGACCCTGCTGACTACAATGTTGGAACCATACGCAATGTAGGTAATTCTTGGGCCGAAGAACATGTAGGAGAAATTTGGTGGGATACTGACACAGTGAGATTTATTGATCCCAATCAAGATGACATAACTTATGCCAGCCGTAGATGGGGTCAGTTGTTTCCTGGAAGTAGAGTAGACATTTACCAATGGATATCTAGTACGGTTCCGCCAACAAATTACACAGGACCCGGGGTGCCACTGAGTTTGACTAGTTACACTGTGAGTTCTAGTTTAAATCAACAAAATATTTTTGAAACTCGTTATTATTTTTGGGTACGTGGAATAGCAACTATCAACACTGGCGCTGGCAAAACTCTCAGCACTGTGGGCATAGCTCGTTACATTGAAAGTCCAAGAAGCAGCGGAATTCCTTATTTGGCAGCTTTAAATGCCAGCACTGTGGCCATCTACAATGCATTGAGTTATCTATCAGCCGCTGATACTATATTGCACATTGAGTATGATAGAGAATTCACCGATGCCGCAGTGCATCAAGAATATCAACTCATAGCCGACGGTCGTCCAGACAGCTTCTTGAATGATATCTTGTATCGTAAACTGCAAGACAGTTTCTGCGGAGCAGACACCCGTGGCGCAGTGGTACCGGATCCTTTCTTAAGTCCACCAGAACGTTATGGAGTTCAGTTCCGCCCAAGACAAAGCATGTTTGTAAATCGTTTCAAGGCTCTTCAAAATTATCTTGAACGTGCAAACACGGTATTAAAACAATATCCAATATCTGAATCAAGAAGATTCAATTTGCTCAACAGCAGTGAGCCAGAACCAACATCGATTGTGGGACTAGGCACAGTGTCAATTACCATTGCTTCGCCGGCAGTAATTACTCTCAATCAAAGCGATTTGAATTTGATTCAGTTGCCAATAAGTACCCCGGTAGTATTTTCAACCTCTAATCAGTTGCCCACTGGTATAGAAGCAGGCAAAACTTATTATATTAAAACATTTTTAACTATCAACAGTTTTACAGTGTCAGAAGAGATAGGCGGCCCACCGATTGATACATCTGGTACCCAAGTTGGTACTCAGTCCATTGCACAAATTGTATGGGATAAACGTGTAGCTACCTTGGAAGAGCTTGGCTATCAAGATATCAATGATGTTCCTATAGGATACTTGTATTTGGTTGAGTCTGACACCAGTCAGCAAGGCAAATGGACCTTGTATCAGGTCACGCCTGCAGGATCTGCTCGCGAATTGAGTTTAAGTCGTGTACAAAATTTTGATACCAGCAAATATTGGTCTTATATTGATTGGTATGAGCCTGGTTACAATCCTTCGATCCAACCAGTGGCCGAAGTGCCCAATGTCACTAGTTTAGACACTCTTAATTTATTTGTTGCACCAATAGGCAGCAGTGTAAGAGTCACAGCCAACAGCCAAGGAAAATTTGAAATTTATTTGAGAACTGATCTAGGTTGGAATCGAGTTGGACTGGAAGACGGTACTATTGAATTTAGTGCGGTGCTATGGAATTATCAGTTGGGCGGATTTGGTTTTGATGTAGAACCATTCGACACACAATTGTATGGATTTGATGCCGAACCCACAACAGAAACTAGAAAAATTATTCAAGCCATCAATGAAGAACTGTTTATTGATGATTTAGCTATAGAACGCAACCGCAGTTTGATGCTGATGTTTAATTACATTTATAGTGAACTTGCAGCTCCAGAATGGTTGATCAAAACCAGCCTGGTCGATGTGGATCACAAAATTCGTGCTCTCTTGCCATATCAGATTTATCTTCAAGACAATCAAGACTTTGTGTTGGATTATATTCAAGAAGTCAAACCGTATCATGTGCAGATAAGAGAATTTAATTTGACCTATTTTGGCGACGATGCATATTTTGGAGACCTTACTGATTTTGATGTACCAGCATATTTTGATACATCGTTGACGGTTCCTCAATATGTTAGCCCAGTTTTAACTCCTTATACGTTGTCTAACAGTGTTTCTGAGTCTACTGCCAGTGATGCTGCCCCGGACGCTGAAATTTGGACTCGGTGGCCGTGGAAAGAATGGTACAACAATTATTTGCTCAGCGTGCAAAATGTAACAATTATTGACGGTGGCATAGGATATACTGTTTCTCCACAAGTGGTAGTCAACGGACAATCACAAGTTCCGGCTGAAATAACAGCTATTATCAACAGTGCAGGTCAGGTGGTCGGAGTCAACATTATTAATCCTGGGTCTGGATATCTAGTCACTCCTGTAATTGAATTTGTTGGTGGCAATGGCCAAGGTGCTCGTGGTGCAGCAGTCATGAATGGTCAAGGACTTGGACAAAATTACAACACCACAACTATTCCTACCGATTCAGTGGCCTATGGACTGGCAAGATCTATCAAGACTACTATTCGATTTGATCGCTATCAATATCGTACAACAATCGTTGACTGGGAACCCAATGTTCCATATGAAAATGGTACTTTGGTAAGATATCGCAATGTAGTATGGAAAGCCAACAGCGGTGATAGCAGTGCGGTAGTTGGTCCTGTTTTTGATACTGCAGAATGGATTAGAGTCAATCCGGCCACAATAAGTTTACAATATGATTCACTGGAAAATTATTATGTTCCTATCCAACTCACAACAGGAGTGGATCGCACCATGGGATTTTATGTTCCAGGACCAAATTCTCCTGGATTGAATTTGCCCTTGTTGATTGATGGTATAGATTATCCTGGTGTACAAGTTTATGGATTGCCTTACTCGCCCGGCGGCGGTTACGATCAAAGTCCTTACGACCTGTTGCCATACGATGTAGGCGGTGGTCTAGAACTGGATGCTATCTACGAAAGTTATTATCCACGTCCTCCAGAGTTTCCAGATCCAGTACCCACCGGCACAGCAAGCACCGACATCAATGTCGACGGCGGTGCCTATATTGATACCTACAGCAGTCATGCGCCAGAAGAGTTAATACCTGGCAGCGAATTTGATACTTTAGATCTGCGTGTGTTTACAAGGCCTGGCAGCGATTGGAGATCCGACGGCCACGGTTTTCCAGAAGCCACATTTAGATTTGAATACAACTCTGCTGACCCCACAGTTGATTTTTCCTCAATTTTGGCTTATCCTGTGCAGGTATTGGTAGCAAATCAGACCACCGGAAGAGATTTGTATATTGGAATTAATTATACAATTAATTGGGTAGATCAAACAGTAACTATTATTGGCGGCGCTTCTGAAAATGATGTCATAGTTCTTAGCGTATACGGGCTCGGCGGCGGAAATCAATTGTTCAAAGATATGTATATCGGCACAGAGATAACCAACAACATAGTCATACCAGTTAACTATGATCAAATACAAGAATTGGTAATTTTTGTCAATGGCAATCCAATTTCCAACTTTACATTTGAACCTCAGTGGGCAACCCCGGGGGTATCGGTGGTTTATAATCCGGTTGGCAGCAACGGAACTACTCTTGTAGTAACTTCTACGCTTGACATCACTGTTGGGTCAGTGATTAACGGCACAGGATTTACCAGCAATCAAACCGTGGTTGGTAAAGTTAATGAAACTACCTTGATTATCAGTGCACCTCCAGATTCTACTCCCGATGGAACTTTAATTTTCCGAGCCAACACTGGGCAAACACTGGTTATTCTTGATACAAATTTAAGCCCAACCGATCGTGCAACCTTGACAGCACTAGGACCCACGTCGATTGATTCTACAACAATTAATTATAGTTGGAGTGCACCAGTACAACAATTGATTGTTGGCCAAACTGGAGTATTAACCTATAACTTGACCAATAGTACAGCTTACACAAACCCGGTAAATGCCATAGTCACAGTCAACGGTGTTCGTGCAAGAACCGCTGCGTGTGCGCAATATCTTGCCGACGGCAACACTACAGTTTTTCAAACTCCTACGAGACTAGGATTTAGTGCCTCCACTATTGCTGACTCACAGGTCCTAGTTTATTTTGACGACATACCTCAACAATTAAATGTAGGATATAGTGTAAATGCCTGGACCCCGGGCGATGATTTTCGTAACGTTACCATGTTAATTACTCCTGCTGCAGGAACTCGAGTGTTGTTGGCTGTGACTACAGGTACACAGTGTCAAATATTAAACAATCAGTTGATTTTTAATTCTGCTGGTGGATTGGTTCCTATCAACGGCGATGTAATTTCAGTGATTACCTGGAATGACACACGTCAACAAAACATGGAGACCAAGGTGTTTGTTGGCCCAGTGCAGATCAATGTAGTTGTACAAAGTCCATTTGATCCATTGCCACGCAATGATCTATTGAACGGACAACCAGGATCATATGATTATGCAGTGTTTAATAACACGCCCTGGAGCTATGACTACAGCGACGGAGTTCCACAGTTTGTCAACAATTTGGATTTGGGAAGAATTATTACCAATCCAGATCGGTTATGGGTAACAGTCAACGGGTTCCAATTATGGTATGGTGAGGATTTTATTATTTCAGGCACCGAATTAATTTTACACACAGGTGTATTGAATGCACTTGATGTAGTCATGGTCACTGAATTTACAGAAAATGTGGTACCAAATGGCATGGCCTTCCGCATATTCCAAGACATGCGAGAAGTACAGGCCACATATCGTATAACAGAACAAACTACCACAGCGTTAACACAACCTTTGTTGCCAACACAGGATGTAATTTATGTTGAGGATGCATCTAAGTTAAGTGATCCTAATCTGGTTGCTAATTTTGGATTTGAAGGCGACGGGTCAACAGAAACTTTCAACTGGGATCAAAGTAGTATTTCCAGCGTTGAAATTTACATCGACGAGGTGTTACAGTCTTCTACCACCTACACGCTGAATGCATTTAAAAATTCTGTGACCTTTAATTCGCCACCGGCTGCTGGGGCTGTAATACGTGTTCAAGCCACGGTATTTGTAAACTTTGGTATAATTACCATCGAAGGCGAACGAATTATGTATCGCACACGCAATCTTGTGACCAACACTGTTAGCAGTTTAATTCGCGGTACCGCCGGAACAGCCAATGGAGACGTTATGGAAGCCGTACCAACACCATTGACACATCCGGTTGGGTCTGCAGTTTACGATATGGGACCAGGAAATCTGTTACCCGAATCTTATCAAAATTATATTGTCAGTAACTTGACCAATGATACCGACGTTTACCCAATCTTAGGCAATGGAATCAATACCACATTTGTGGCTGAGTTTGTTAATGCCGATGTTGATGATTCCACGTTTGATGATGAAAGCATTGAAGTTTATGTAGGCGGAACACGACAACTTTCTGGATATACTGTAACTAATCTTGATCCAGTTACAGTAGAGTTTGAGGAAGCTCCTTTTGCTGGTGTTGAAGTTACTATTTTAGTTCGCAAGGGAATCTGGTGGTACGACGTTTCTACAGTGCAGCAACGTGAATTGTCCTTGCAAGAAAACGATTCTGTGGCTGCAAGGTTTTTACGGGGCGAAATTTAAGGTAAATAAATCATGACTGAAAAAAATCATCAAACACCACCGGTCAATGACCAGCAAAATGCCAATAAACGTCCCAACGAAACTGGCAGTATTAGTGTTGAAGGATTTGTTAAAATTTATGACCCCAAAAGTCAAGAAGTATTTGTGGAGCAACGAGCATGATTATTCAACCTGGACTGGCAAAAATTGAAGGATTTGTCAAAATCTCTGATCCCAACACCGGAGAAGTATTGGTAGATAAGAAAAATGCCATACATTACGAAAACATCAGTATTGCCATGGCACAAACTCTAAGTGATCGTAATCTGGGTTATATCTATGAAATGGCCTTTGGTAATGGCGGAAGCAGTGTGGACCCCACTGGCGTTATTACTTACTTGCCCCCTAACACCACAGGTCAGAATGCTGATTTATATAATGAGACCTATGCCAAAGTCGTAGACGACAATAGCGCAGCTAATTCTGATCCTGCCAACAATAAAATGACAGTAATTCATACCAATGGGCGTGTTTACACAGATATTTTGGTAACTTGTTTGCTGGACTACGGCGAGCCAGCGGGCCAACAAGCCTTTGACAACAGCACAAATTTCAATGGTGAGTATGTTTTTGATGAACTAGGGCTTAAATCCTGGAACGGTAGCCCATCAGATTTGCGTTTAATAACCCATGTGATATTTCATCCAGTGCAAAAAAGTTTAAATCGTCAGATACAAATAGATTACACTTTGCGTATCCAGACTTTAACTAATTTGAGTGTTGCATAAATATGTATATATTACACGGCGATAAATAGAATAGGACGGAGTAAAAAGAATGGCATATACAATTAATTTAACTGATGGTACCATATTTGCAGTAATCCCTGACGGTACTATCAATACCTCCAGCTCGATGACCTTGATTGGTAAGAACTACGCAGGTTATGGAGATTTCCTAGATGAAAACTTTATTCGCTTGTTGGAAAATGGCTCCAACACCACAGCACCAGGTGCTCCGCTTGTTGGACAACTTTGGTGGGACAAAACAAACAACGTTTTAAAAGTCTACAACGGTACTACATTTAAAACAATTTCGGCTGCTACAGCCAGTGCATCTGCACCAACCAGCAATACCACTGGTGACTTATGGTGGAACACTGTCAGCGAAACATTGAGTGTGTGGAATGGCAATGCATTTGTCACAGTTGGTCCTTCTTTTGTCAATAACACTGGTGCAGTGTCTGCAAACATTGTTGACAACTCTAGTCAACCTCATGACGTAATCAATTTGGTAGTAGGCAATGTGGTTGTTGGCATTGTCAGCAAAGATCCAGCATTTACACCATTGAGTCCAATTTCTGGATTCAGCAATATTGCTCCTGGCATAAATTTAACCACAGCCAACACAGCTATTTTCAATGGAACGGCCAACAACAGTTCACGTTTGGGCGGATTTACCAGTAGTCAATTTTTACGAAGCGACACCAATGGAACCTTGACCGGTAACCTGGTTGTCACAGGCACCGTTCAGTTGACTGGTATCCTCAACGGCAACGGCAACGGAGTTGGTAACATTGGTTCCAGCAGTAATTATTTCAATACAATTTTTGCTCAAGCTACCTCGGCACAATATGCTGACGTGGCAGAACGTTTTGCAGCCGACACAATTATTCCTCCAGGCACTGTGGTTGAGCTCGGCGGAGAGGCAGAAATCACCAGTTCTCAGCAGGAATTAAGCGAGAATGTGTTTGGTGTAATAAGTACAAGAGCAGCTTACCTAATGAACTCGGGCGCTGGCACAGATGAAACCCATCCTCCGGTGGCTATGACTGGTCGTGTACCTGTTCGTGTGGTAGGTACAGTTCGAAAAGGCGATAGATTGGTCAGTGCCGGAAATGGACTGGCACGTGCAGCTCGCCCAGAAGAGGTCACTGCATTTAACGTGATAGGTCGAGCACTACGAGATAAATTAGATTCAACCGAAGGCATGGTTGAATCTATTGTTACAATTAAGTAAGAAAGGAAGATTGAGATAGCCCAGCTATAATGTAATTTTATAGCGTTGATCTAAATCAACTAATACAAAGGGAACAAAATGACATACACAGCAGGTGGATTAATACAAGCAACAGATTATAATGGATTTGCATCTACAACAGCCAATGCGAATGTGAATGACATTTGGGGAGTTGGCAGTGGAGACAAAGGTTATGGTCAATCCACCACACTGGCCACAGTGTCAGCCGGCGCCACAGTTACAGCCACACAATGGGCCAGTTTGAATAGCCGTATCAGTTCCATGGCCAGTCACACTGGTACCAGCATTACTTCAAGAAGCAATCCAGTGGCCGGGAATTTAATTCAAATTTTAGCAAATCTCAACACAGACTTGACCAACATTACAACAAACCGTGGCAATGCCGCAGCATCGGGCACACAATTCACAGGATGGACAGGTACTTCTAGTAAAACCACAGCCACTGGATCTGGAAACAATCCTTGGACGATTACATTTACACACACCATTACCTGGGCCAGTGCCAATGCTGCACGTTATTTTTTCAATGCAGGCGGACGTATCAAGTGGGAATGTTCAAAAACCAGCGTGGGTACTGATGCCGACGAAGAATGGAATGACCTGGCCAATACTCTGGTTGGCGACATTTTTATCACTGGCGGCACGGGCACTCAAACCATTGCTGGTACAGCCTACACAGGAACTACAAAAATTGGCGGCACAGGTAGTCCCAGTACGTTAACCACCACTACAGGTTGGTACGATTTAACTACCACAGATACAATTATCTACAAGCAGTTTGCCGACACTTATTCTTATACCGATCAATACATTCAAATTCAAGCCAAAACCGCTGGATCAGGCACACAATTAGTATTGACCACAACCTGGGTCGATCCAGGCGGTGCATTGTTTCCAAACGACAACATTTCGGGCGGCACAGCTACCACAGGAATCACATTTGGTACTGCACCGGCTACTGTGGTCACATATTTTCCACCCAGCACCACACATTTGACAGAAGCCAGTTGGGGCACACCCACAGTGCTTGCTGCTGTAGCGTAATCAAGTTTGATCTAACCAAAAAGGGTCTTCGGACCCTTTACTTTTAGTTTTTTTCCTGTATAATTAATTCTATGAATACCAACGAACTAGTTTCCCACTCTCGCAAAAGATTTGATCATGCGGCTGCCAAACGTGTGCTTCGAGAAAAATATCAGGCCAAGTTAGTTTTTGCACACGCCGGAGGAATGTGGCGTGCTGGACCAGAACTACACTCGACCATTTTTACTTGTGGACGCATGGGAGAAGTGGTGTTAGAAGATCTCTACGGTAACCCAGTAAAGATTGATACCAAAGAGTTAATGGAGTTAAGTCAAGAACGGTGGAATGAACAAATGAATGCTTGGCTAGTTGAATATTCTGAATTGATGAAGACTCGATGACTGTTGGCGTTTTAATTTTTGCATTTAACAACGAACAAATTGACTACTTGGCCATGGCTGCGTGGTCGGCTCGTAATATACACCGGCATTTAAATCTGCCAGTTTGTGTGGTAACCGACAGCGAAACCATTCCTTCTAACTATGAGTTTGATCAAGTTATAAAAACTCAACACAGACCACCTGCAATTAGAAACTTTACTGACATTGAGGGTTCTGTTAAATGGTACAATGCCAATCGAATCGATGCCTACGAATTGTCGCCTTGGGACCGTACCCTGGTTCTGGATGCGGACTATGTTGTGGCCAGCAATCAATTGTTAACAATAACCAATACCAAACAAGATTTTTTATGTCATCGCAGTGCCTATGACATCAGTGGACAACAACCATTTACTGACACAAATACTTTTGGTCGGTTTAACATGCCTATGTGGTGGGCCACAGTGATGATGTTCAATCGTAGTCGTAGTGCTGATCTTATTTTTAAAAGCATGATCATGATTCATGATAATTGGCAACACTATAGAAACATTTATCGCACTCACAAGTCAACATATCGCAATGACCATGCACTTACTATTGCATTAGGCATGGTCAATGGTCATATACTTGAACACGATGCTATCCCTTGGGATTTGGCCACATTGACCGCTGGTCCAACCCTGACCCAAGTCTCTCAGGATCATTACAAAATTGATTATTTTACAATCAATAAAAAACATCACTGGATCAACATAGTTGGGCAAGATTTTCATGCCATGGGAAAAACACAATTAGGAGCAGTAGTTGCCAATAGTTGCTGAACGCGGATATTTAATTCCAGCATTTAATACATCTAGCACAGATTACGTGTCTTGCGCTGTGGCTTTGGCCACTAGTTTAAAACAATGGCACCCTGATTGCAACGTGTGTTTGTTGACCGACAAAGAACTCATCAACGATGCATTTGATCATGTAGTAACTTTGCCCCATGGCGATCAAGATCCCAACGGGACTTGGAAATTAAGCAATGATTGGCAAGTATACTCGGCCAGCCCTTATAGACAAACTATCAAACTCGAAGCAGATATGTTGGTAGCCAGTCCAGTGGATCATTGGTGGACCTTGTTTGAAACACGTGATGTTGTAATCAGTACTGGATGCAGAAATTTTTATGATGAACCTGGCCAATCAAGATATTACAGAAAAATATTTGACGCCAACAATTTACCTGATGTATATAATGCTGTAACTTATTGGCGAGTAAGCCGTACTGCTTCTGAATTTTTTCGCACAGTTCGTAGAATATTTCAACAATGGGATCAAATTAAACCTGCATTAAAATTTTGCGATGATATTCCTACCACAGATGTAGTCTATGCCATTGCTGCAATGACGTTAGGGGTAGAAAATTGTACATTGCCAAATGGACTTGGGCCCAGTATTGTTCATATGAAACGTTTTATTAATCCAACCCAAACGTCAGACTGGACCAAAGAATTAATTTGGGAACTCACCGAACCAGGTCTAAGAATTAACACAGTTACTCAATGGGGATTTGTACACTATCACAACAAAGACTGGGTCAACAAATGAGCAACGAAACTACAGAAAATTTTTGGGAAGCTTTTTCTCAACCCCAAGAACAACAGACATCAAACATATTTTATAGATTGTACTACGATGATCACGGCAACCCTTTATTTTACAGCATGGAGGATCTTCCAGGTAATTACATAGAGATTGATGCCAAAACTTATGCTGAAGCCCCAAGCCGTGTTCGAATAATCAAAGGTAAACTGGTTAAAAATGTTGCACCGGCCAGTACAAAGTTGGTGCCCGGCGATCAAGGAGTAGCATGCGATCCTAGAGATATTTGTGTGGTAGTTGATGAGTCAACACCACACGTTAAGTGGAGTTTGAATACCTATGAACAAAATTGACATTGCAGACCTAGACTGCATTTACTTGACCTACGATGAACCACAACGAGAAGAGTTCTGGGTCAAAATACAAAACATGGTTCCGTGGGCTCGTCGAGTTGATGGAGTCAAAGGATCGGATGCAGCCCATAAGGCCGCGGCAGCTGCCAGCGACACTGAAAGATTTATTCTAATCGATGGCGACAATTTACCTGATGAAAAATTTTTTAATTTAACCTTGGAGTTTCCAGATTCCCAATGGGAAAGCGCAGTGTTTCGCTGGCGTGCCAGAAATCATGTTAATGGTCTTATGTATGGCAACGGCGGACTAAGTTCGTGGACTCGAACTTTTGTAAACAACATGAAAACACATGAAAACACCGACGGCAGTGTAGAAACTCAAGTGGAATTTTGTTTTGATCCCTTGTATTGGGCCATGCACGACTGTCACAGTGTGACTTACCCCAATGGCAGTGCCTTTCATGCGTGGCGTGCTGGATTTAGAGAAGGTGTAAAAATGTGTCTAAACAAAGGCGCGAAACCCACATTGTCTGAATTCAAAGAACGAGTTCATCATCGTAATCTGGATCATTTGACTATATGGCACAATGTTGGACGAGATGCGGAATACGGTATATGGAGCATAGCCGGCAGCCGAATGGGCACATATATGACCATGCTCACTGACTGGAATCATCAATTGGTACAAGATTTTTCTGCTCTTGAAGACCTGTGGCAAACAGTCAAAGACCAAGATCCAGAATTATTAGCAGGTCGCGTGGCCGAAGACTTGGTAGCACAACTTGATTTGCCAATCAACAACATTGGTGTACAAGAAAGTCGATTTTTTAAACATCATTATCGATCTAATTGGCACAATCAAGGTATCATGGTAAGAGAGATTGACGTAATTCGTCGTCAAGAAGGTTGGTAATGGCTGTTGCTATTTTGGCTCCAGTTTGTGAACCATAGTGAAATTTATCTCTAGCATAATCAATTTGTTCAATCGGAGCAATAACATTGGTCCCAAGAGCTTTATAATCAATTGGTGCAGTGTGCCAATTTGGAATAAAACTATGAATCACTGGAACTTTTAACAAAGAAATTGTTTCAAAATTTTTCTTCCAGTTTTCAAAATTCTCAGATTCAGAGTATATAGGTTCACATTCGGTACGTTCATTGTCGTGCCAGGTTGGTTGAGGTCTTTCTCTACGATGACTAAAACTATAGTGAACTATTAAAAGTTTTGGTTTAAAAAAATTTAATAATTCTGTAGAGCGACGTGCAATCCAATCATTACTGGCTCCGTTTAAACTAAAATTTAATACCGGATAATTTAACATTCTTGACAGTTGCTCAGGCCAGGTATCTTCAACATTGACCCCAAGTCCCAGTGTAAAACTGTCCCCAACTGCTAGAATTTCGTTGCCATTGATTGTTTCGCTGGTTCGGTAACCCAACGAATTAAATTTATAAACAACAGATTTAGGATATGATTTATAGTGTTTTTTATCAAAACAGTGTTCCAAACTATCCAACCCCATGGTATTACATTCCAAATTAAAGTAGTCTGGAATTCCGATGGTTTGTTTTAGTTGAAAATTTATACCCATAAATATTTTTCATGAATGTGCTGATACTTACCCCAGACCGTGTTGGATCAACTTTATTACAAAGAATGATAACAGTTTATGCCAATATCAATGAAAACAACGATCCGTTGACTATTAATTTACACGAACTGACCAACGGATTGGCCTCTTACCATAATGACAAATTTAATCGCACAGTGCTGGGTAAAAAAGAAGGGCACTGGGGATACCATCAAAGTTTAAGCACAGTAGTTGATCTACTAAAGAATTGCAATCATGATGTGGTATCTCGGTTGGCCTATTATCATATAAAAAATCGCAATGACAGTTTGTCTGACCAACTTGATTTTTACCGATATCTCAATGAAAATTTTTATATCATAGTAGCCAAGAGAAAAAATTTATTCGAACACGCAATGAGTTGGTGTATCTCTGCTGAATCTAAAAAATTAAACGTGTATTCTTTTGAAGAAAAATATCAAGTCTTTCAAGAAATTCACGAACACGGAATCAATGTTCAGCACGAATCCATAGAAAAGTATTTGAAACAATATCAGGAATATCTTGATTGGGTCGATAGACATTTTACAGTCAACAGCTATTTTGAATACGAAAGAGATTTACCTGACATTGAAAATTTCATACTCAATCTAAATGTGTTCAAGCAACACAAAAAACCAGTTGATTGGGCTGATCGCTTTGGAATTGAATGGGTCAACTGGAATCGCATACATTATTTGTTGAGCCTGGTTCCTTTTAACTATGCTTTTAGCGATGAAGAAAAATTGTTTATTAAAGATCACATTGATTCATACACCGAAACTCGTGTGTCTCTTCAAGACTTACAAGACAGCGGAATACTGGTGTCTGGAATCCCAATCAAATTACACACTCTCAAAGAAAAAGTTTCTATCATTAAAAACATTGGCGAATGCTTGGCTTACTATAATCATTGGGTAGCCACCGAACAACCCAACTATGCAATTTCCTACGATTCAAAAATGTTATCGACCACAGCACAAATTGAATATTCAAAATGGACCATGCATGGACAACATAGTTCTTTGTTGTCAAATCTGGATGTTGAGCCCATGAAGTTATCTATGTCTGATCTAAAATATTCTTGATTTTTTTCATAATTTAGTGTACAATAAACAAAGATGATTATTGCATTTTATCCTGGCGCCGGCGGAAATAGATACTATCATTTTCTTTCTGGTAAGACTGATTTTAAACCCAACACTACCTACGACCACTTGTTGCAGAATCAGGATTTTGCTTATCGCTATTTAGAAAATTCTTCGATTGGTCTTGCGGATCAGGATTTGATATTAACGCACTGTGTGAATGTTCCCTTGTTACGTAAACATTTTCCCAATCACGACGAAATCGTTGTTATTAAGTCAAATCTAAATCAAAGTTTAAAAAGAGAATGGGCACTGGCTGATCAATTCCGAGACAAAGACATGGCTGACAAGGTTGAGCATGCCACAGCTCATGTGTCGTTTCATCATAGATATTATCAACTCTACCCAATGGATCTTACAGGAGCAACCGCAGTGGTTGATATTGATTTGGACAATACCGACTTCACTAAAATCATGAAAGCCGAACTTGAATCAATTCAATCCAGCGAATATGAACAGGCTATACAGCAGTTTAAAAATCATGACATGAATCATGTACAGGGCGACAAGATCGTAGAAGGATTTAAATCACAGTTTCTTGACAACGCGGAAACCATGAAACAACGATTGGACAAAATCAGTCCCAGTATGTGCCTGGCCAAGTGGAAACAAGTTAGCTTGCATTTGCCCACCGGGCTCAATAACAGTTGCTATCATCCGCCACTGCATGCTATAAAATTAGAAGACATTCAACGCAGTCCGCAAGGTTTACACAACACTGCTTACAAGAAAGAACAACGAAAATTAATGCTCAA
>ERZ869929.61-NODE-61-length-54087-cov-21.483917_pt1 | contig 54087 bp, 77 predicted proteins | sample MGYA00579312_ERZ869929 | MGnify/ENA primary metagenome ERZ869929 (study PRJEB32216, sample SAMN09231818) | wastewater metagenome | place: USA: Maryland | collected 2016-08-09 | study: EMG produced TPA metagenomics assembly of the PRJNA472060 data set (Reclaimed... | reverse complement strand
AAATTTATGACTTTTGTTGGAAAATTTATGACTTTTGTTGGAAAATTTATGACTTGAAGGGCGGAAAATATAGCGAAAGTATATTGAAGAAAAAAACCTCTATTGACAAAGTATATCAAAACCATTATAGATGGTAGAGAAAATCCATTTTATATAGAAGAATGTATATATATATCTATATAATAAGAATATATTATATATATATATATATTTATATAAATTTTCTCTTGTCTATATATGCTGTTTTGTATTACATTATTGCAGTATAAATGACTTTTTACTGCGTCAAAAGTATGATTTTCTTCATTTTGTCAAACTGTGTATATATAATTGTCAAGTTTTTATATGGACCTACACCCCCCGATACCCCCGCGTTTCTTTACAGTAAACACTCCGCCCGTCCAAGCCTAGAAAAATCACTATAAATATATCTTATATCGTATATGTTATATACCTTATGTCATGACGGGCGGGAAGAATATCAAAGGTATTGAAGGGCCTGGAGGGGTGCGACCTGATGACGAGCCTTGGTATATCATATGTCTATCTTCCGCACCATCAGTAGTTTTCATTTTCTAGTTTTCCTCTCATCGCCCCTCCAGACCACGTAATACCCATCCAAGACTATAACCTTTCACATATTACATTACCAATCCCACATAACCCCCAATTAAATTTGCAATTCCTCCCGTTATCCATACAATACCTACATGAAAGCACTCGATCTCCCAAACATCACCCTATTTACGGGTCTGACCATTACAGAATCTATCATCATATCGATTCTCCTCCCCACCGCAACCGACCCAACCGCAACCAAGGATTCTCGCAGGCTCCTTATTTACAGTATCTTCGAGCCGTTTCTTACCCGTAATGCCCTTCTAAACCGTATTCACGCCCTCCAGAAAGCCAACCACCTCACTAAAGATCTCATCCCTACCATCGATCCAACAGATCTCCACACTGCTATGCCCTCCAAGAATATTCAATCTAAAAGCGGGCGGCCATGTAACTCCTAAATAAAAACACCCAACCCGTGCTCATCAAACATTATTCCCCCCAGGAACATAAGACACCCTGCCACACCCCATTACACCCATCAGGACCATTCTCTTCCACCCACAAAGGTCTTAAATACTTTTTTGACCCAGATATACTCTCACCCGCCTCTCACACGCCAGAGGCCCTTAAAACACTTTTTAAAGAACAACTCACCCAACTCGACCAAGAACTCAAAACCTTCGAGCAATATAAGCTTCTCACCAAAACCGCCCTCACCCTCATAAAAGAGCAGTACCAAGATCTCTTCTTTTACGAACAGTACACCTACAACAAGCACACCCTCCTTGAAGAATCCACCCGCCTACACAAAGCAACAACTACTTATATCAATCCCGCCCCTCAGGAACCATCGACCATAGCTAACCAAGACCAATCAACAGAAGATATCCTCGCCTCTTTTATATTCAATCCCCCCAATCCAAACACCCCATCCAAACTCAAACAGATTGGTATCTCAACCCAATCTATCCGTAATCTTACCGGATACTCATACACTACAACCCCACCGTGGTCACCCACCCAAACCCCGATAACCATCACATGGCAGAGACAGATGCTCGAGGATACATCAGATCTTCTTATAATCGACGGATCACGTCAGATGGGAAAGTCCTACGGTATTGCGGAACTTCTCATTGAAGAATCATTTGTTCCAGGAGCTGATATTCTCGTTGCTGCCTTCTTACAGAAGACTACCAATGCCATCCTGAACTACATGAAAAAATTCCTCCACAACTTCTCAGAGGATGATTTCACTATTTATAGAAAAGACGGGTATATCCTCAACAACACCACCAACGTCTCTATCCACTTCCGTACACTCTCAGACTGAGGTGACAATGTTCTTGGTCTTACTACCCGCCTAGTCGTCGTAGATGAGGCACAAAAAGTAACAAAAGCGGTTTTTGAGGATGCTATTAACCCAACCCTCACAACTACTGGCGGGCGTCTCATCCTTATCGGTACCCCTGACGAAGATATTTCTGGCTATATGTACGAATCAATTATCGATATAGCAAAATGAAACATCTACAATAACCCTGGACAGAAAACAGCCCGTCATATCAAAGTCTCTGCAGATGATAATCCCCTCATTCACCCAAAGATTCGAAGACAAATCAATGATACCCGCTCGAAAGCCTCGACTCAGCGTCAGTACTTTAACCGATGGGGAAAATCTGAGGATTCCAAGTTCAACCCGACAGCAACATCCATCGCAGACCCCTCCAACCCCCCTCCAATCCCATCTCCTCAAGGACATATTATCCTTGCCATGGATCCTGCCCGTAAGAAAGATAGATCTGCGTATGCTTATATCTACGCCTCCAACAACCAGATCATTATCCTTGAATCCTGAGAAGTCCCACCACAGTTTAAAGATGATTGGAATCTCCAAGCTCAATGGCACCTCACCAAACTTGCCCCTCATAAACAAAAATATAAGACGTTCTCTACTACGATAGATGCAACCTGAGTCTGAGACTGAGTAACGATTATCTTTCAGAAAGCATGACTCCCCATAAATCACACAATCAAATATACTTCCGGGCAGTCAGAATCAGAACCCCTTCCAGACCACTTCAACGTAGCCAAACATATTCTTATCAATAATATGCTGGATCTCTGGGAAAATAAATTCATCACGATCATTGCAGAAACTAATACCCTTCTCATGGAAGAGTTCTCATATCTCAATCTCAAGGAAACCCGCTTCTGATCGCTATGATTCGACTCCAAATTCTTTGACGATATCATCAATGCTGTTATGATTGGTCTCTACGTTGCCAAGAAACGACGCTACATATACCGGCTTATCGACGAATCCCGTTCCCCAAAGACCCAACAGCAGATACTCAGAGAAGAGTTCCAAGCATACCAACCCCATCGCCCTCACACACCCTCAAAGAAAAGTTGATTTTGGTAGAAACCCGAATATAATACCCACACACCATTATTACTTACCCCCCTCAACCATGCCTAAGACTAATACAGATACAACTGATATCGCCCTCCCAGACGCCCAGATTACACCTACTGAAGAATCAATTCTTCCAGCCATTGCCCTCACAGACGCAGTTGCAAATCTTCGCACTTCTCTTGAATCTTCCAGTCATCCTTTCAAGTCTCAGATTGAAACAGCACTCAACACTATTGAATCTTATCTTCGATTCTAATCTCTTGCCATGGCACTCAAAAACTATGTCTACTATGCACCTGATAAAAAAGGAAAAGTAGTACCAATTACCGTTACTCTGACACCTGAACAGCAAGAGCAAGCTGATCAGGCTAAGAAGCGATACGAAACATCAAAGACATGGATTCATAAGAAATATGTATATATTTGGATGTTTGCACACAAGTCCTATCACCTCTCGACTGAGGATAGACAGAAATACTTGAAGACATGGCAGTCAAATATTGCGTTCGGTCTTATTAGATCCTTCATCGATGTTTTTGTTTCGACCCTTACAGAGAGACCAATATCATTTCGAGCACAAGGCTTGAATGAAGAAGGTCTCAAGAATGCTACTAACATAGAACATGCTCTTGCTGTGACAGCAGACGTAACTGGATTCCAAAAAGAATCACGTACAGCCCTCAAAGAATGACTCAAGACTGGAACATTTGCATTTGCCATTGGAATGTTACCACCCGCAAAGAAAAGTCCTCTCAATATCCTCACTGATAATCCTGTTATGCCAGTTCAAGAAGCAATTTATGAGAATGAGATTGGGGATTTTCCATTTGCCCGATCACTTGATGTGTTCAACGTATTTCCTGATGTCTATAATGGTACTCTCCGCCATGTAACAGAGCGTAAAGTCACATCACTTGATGGAATCCTTACTACATTCAAGACCCTTATCGATGATCCAGATAACACATCTCCCCTCAAAGATATAGTCCCATACCTTACCTCAAAAAAGAATCAGAACTGAGCAGATTTTCGAGACTTTGCTATCATCAAAGATCAGATTCATCAGCAAATAAACTACAATTTTTCCACAGAAAATGCATTTACTGACATTTTTTCCACAATGTACTGACAAACTGCGACAACGCAGACTTCTCAGGACGAAGATGATGATGTTACTGACGGGCTTATTGAGTATCTCTACGAGGTCAATGACTATACGCTCACGATTCACATGAATAACTACCCGGTATGTCTTATGCCGAATAAGTTTGGCTTCATTCCGTTCGTTCTCTCCTCTACTACTGACGAAAAACGCCCTCTCGGATGTGAGGGTATCCCATATCTCCTCGCGGGAATGGAGAAGACAATGAACTCCTTCATGAACAACTATCTTGACGGGGTCAAATCCATAGCGAACCCTACATTTATTGCTAAAAAAGGTCTATTCACTGACGAAGATCAACTCGAGGACCTCCCTCCTGGCTCAGTCCTTTGGTCCGAAGGTGAAGTGGGGAACAACGCTATTCAGAGAATGGATAAGGGAACTATCTCAAACTACAATATTCTCGATATCACCCTCAAAATTGCTTCACAACTGACGGGAATCTCTGAGTATAACCTCGGTATCTCCGCTAGAGAGCGTACAGCAACAGGAGCACTTGCTACGACACAGTCATCCCAGAAGCGTCTCTCCCCATATCTCGAGACCTACGTTTCAGTCATTTCAAGAATAGCGAATCTCTGGCTTATTCTTATGAGACAGTACTGGACTGAAGATAAATTCCTCGTCGTCACTGGATCGAAGGAGGGTAAGCTCATTAAAAACAAAGATCTCGTCGGTGCAACATCGATCACCCTCAATCTCGACTCTATGTTCTCGGCTATCCAAGACTTTGCTTATAAGAAACTTCTCGAGGTCTATATGCAGACAAAGGGAACAGGACTTATCAATGAAGACGAAGTTATCAAGGAAATTTTCAAACTTCAGGGGTACGATACAAAGAGATTTGTTCCCACTACAGCACCAAAGATCACCCCTCCATCAGATTTACCTGCAACACCCACTCCACTCCTGACAAATACAGGCGATGTCATCCCTACAGAAGCAGAACTCGTCGGTCAAGATATCCAATCGATGTCAACTCCTCAAGTTAACTTCGGTAATGAAGGGCAAGGCCCACAATAATTCAGTAACTCTTGATTTTTATGGACAATAATATAAAATATCCCAAGACCCCCTTCGATACCGAGACATGTATCAAGATTCTTGAGATATGAAAGAAACTTGGACTACAAGAGTCAACCCTCAAAGCTATCCAGGATGACATGCACTTCGATAAGCCACCAGCTTACCCGGATGGCACAGGCAATCCACTTAAAGATATGGCTGAGGTATCATTTCTCTCTCCCCGAACTATGTTACAAAATACTTAACCCACCCCGTATATGATTGATCAAGCAATAGCTACAAAATTTCTCGATATGCTCAAGAAGCTTGGAGTTTCTGACTCTACTTGTGAGCTCGTCGCTAAGGAACTTATTGGTGAAGAAAAAGTAATGGACACTCCAGAGGCTGAAGAGCTAGAAGAGAAAGTCATGGAAGTAGAAGTCATGAAGGTAGATAAGAAACCTGATCTTGATAGTGCTAAGTCATCTCTTCTTAAACGTATGCTTGCATGAATGTAGTCATTATCTGTATTCTTCTTATTGCACTTATAGTCATATGATATCTCTACTATAGGTCCATCAAGAAATATAAGAATACCAACTTCACTCCCTTTATTCTAGGAAGAATTGCTCCATGGACTACCCCACAGGAAGAAGCCTTGTGTAATAGTAAGGCCGCTCTTGAGCTTGTGATTCAATTTCTTGAGCATAAACTCAATATCAGCATGACTGATTTGGTAGATCAAGAGAAAGAGTGACCTTGAGCGTATATGACACGTTGAGAAATGCGTATGTTACGTACTCTCCGCACTGAATTTACTGCATTAAAAAATAAAAAACTAAAAGAGCAATAGGAAATGATACAGAAATGTATCTTTTTTTTGACTTCATTCACTGTATACTTATATTATTCATAAGATTACAGGGCAACGACATAATGCCCAACAGAAGATTACTTAACCTCCATCCTATGTCTAACGAACCTATCGTGTCTGAAGTTGTACCAGTTGATACACCCGTAATTTCGGATTCACCTACGCCAGACGTAATCAAAGAACCTGAATCACCAGTGGAAAAAACTGATACTCATGAGACACCCACCCCGGCCGAGGAAATTCTCTTATCAGACGAAGAAGTAGACGAAGCTATTGAGGCGATTCTTAAAGATATGCCATTAACAGTAGCGACTGAACCTACAGCCTTCCTATGAAAAGAAGAAGTTGCAAAAGAAGTTGACGCGCTGACAGTAATGGTTGATGAATATCAACAATCAGAACTTGCAAAAGCGGAAGCTCTCCAAAAAGCTGCTGACACTGAAACAAAAAACAAAGAGCTCGAGAATTTTGTTGAAGACATTAAGACTTCATATTCAAAGATCTCTGATATTCTTGGTACTGATGTTGCAGATAAAATCACTGCTTGAGATACCGACATTCCTCTCCATCTTTATTCCGATAAGATGGAAAAAGTTTATGCACATCCATTTTTTGGGCCTCATGTCAAGACTCTTCTTGAAGGATGAGAAGTAGATCTTCCAAAACTCCTGAAAGAAACTCTTACAAGAACCAGAATACCAAATGTTGCAGATACTCCAACTACACCAACCCCAGAACCAAAACCTCCTAGTGTCGTCAATGGTCTAGTTTCTAGACTACGGGCTGGACATAGGATGTAATTTACTATATTTTTACCCCCACCTACTATGGCTGCTTCAACTGCCGGGTATCCTTCAGGATTACCTTCTACATCCTCTACCGCTCCAGTTGTACAAGGTACAGCTGCTGCCGGAGCCGCATCCCTTGCCGTCTATAATAATCAAGAAGTTGATGTTACATTTATCGGACAAGGAGCATTCGGAGTAAACTCTTTCCTTGCTACTCTTCTTCCACTCGGAGCTCAACTCTCAGGTGGTACATTCGAAGATGCAGGACTTCAAGAGCGTATCTCTACAAACTATCCAGAAATCCGCTTTAAGGAAATCGACGATATTGCCCGCACATACGTTACAAGTGCTACAGCACTTATTGGTGACACAACTCTTACTCTTGTGTCCACTGCTGGTCTTCAAGAATGAGATGTTCTTCGTAATACACTTACTGGTGAACATTACCGTGTCAATACAATTGTTTCTGGTACAAGTATTACTGTTGCTCGCGCCTTTGGTACTGTTGCTGCTGTTGCAGTTGCCAATACTCAGAACCTCATTTTTCTCTTTAATGCTACAGCTATTGGTGTTGCATCTCGCACTGCTCTTGCTGCTGTTGCTGCTGATAAGACAAACTACTTCCAGAAGTTCGTTGAGACTGTTCAAGTATCTGATGAAGACAAAATGTCTAATAAGGTTACTACGAAGTATCTCGAAGATATGCAACTCGAAAGAATGAAGAAGCATGGTCGAGATCTCGAATACGCTGCAGTATTCGGACAAAAGAGAACTACAACTGATGCATCATCTCGTAATGTAACAGCTACAGAAGGAGCTATGCAAACTGCTCTTCGTGGATGGACAGGAGATATCTCAGGTGCTCTCAATGCAACAAATATTGAGAAAGAGTTCTCTCGTCCATTTGCATACGGAAGCTCTACGAAGATCGGACTATGCGGAAGAAATGCTCGCGCATCTATTCGTGCACTTTTCGAAACTCGTATCAACGTAGAAAATCTCGAGACAGTCAACCTCAAGCTTTCATATATCGATATGAACGGTGGACGCCTCTTCCTTATCGATCATCCATTTATGGATACTGATTCAGGATATGCAGGTCACATCCTCATCGTAGATCCTTCTCAATTCCAGGCGGTATACCCTTCAGGAAAGAATATGGACGGAAGCAAACTTACAGGAAAGACTAAGTTCGTAATGAATACAGCTGAATCTACATTTGCTCTTGAGAAAGGAGACTGGGTTACATACCTTGGATTCGAAAACAAGAACTCTAATGCTCACGGTGTATTCCGAATTGTCTAATCGACAACTCATAAAAAAACTAGGCTTGTCCTGGTTTTTTTATTGCATTTTTTATTCCTATTAATATACTTGGCACGGTTGATTGTATAGTCGAGTGTATTGCTGTATCAACAGTGAAGCACAAAATATTGTCTCCTCCTCGGAGTCAGAGGTAGAAATAATGTATTTAGTAACTTTTTTTTCGGGTCTACTAAGCCCGTCAGATGACGGACAGGTCTCCATAAATCCTGATAGTTTCTATAGATTCCCTTCATAGGGAATTTTTTATTACATAAAAAGTTTGCAATTATATTAAATATCTATATAGTGTAATCACAAATTATATTATCTAATTCCCTACACATGGCTACTACTACAGAAAAAAAGAAAATTACGTTTTATATTGTTCGCCTTGATGGAGAACTCCAAGTTCGTGAAACTCCTATTTATTTTCCTCGAGCTAAGATCATTCAATGACGTACTAAGCAGGAAGATCAAAGAGATGAAGGTTATGATATCATGTTTAATCATGGATATCTTGAACTTGATGAAGATGATTTTCGTGTTGACTGGATGCGTGTTTATAATACTGGAGGTACATTTGATTACGAAGGTAAACCAGTTCGCGTGGTACCGAATAACAATATGTTTAAGATTACTGAAGAGGACCCAACACTCAAAGTCAAGACTCTCACTAACAATGTTGAAGTGAAGGTTGAGGTCCAAGTTCTCAATAAAGAATTTGTCGATATGTTGAGTGTGGAACAACTTGAAGCATTTGCAAATACTAATCAACTTGATATATCAGGTGTGAAAAAGACTAAGACTGCCCTCGTAGAATTTCTACAAGACAATGGTCGAATAAAATAATATTGCTTTCATTATAAAATCGGTATAATACACGCATACGTATTATACCTTTTTTATGATTTCACAAGCTGTTATCACTACCGCGATTCAGAAAGAGCTGGGATCGTTTTTTTCAACGGAAGCCCATACCGATTCTGATATTGTCCGATATATCAATTCAGCCGTGAATTATGTCGCATCATATCGCGACTTCCCATTTCTCATTGATACACAATCAGTCATATATACTACTCCTGGAATTTCGCAGACCATTACCTATACAGTCAAAGTACTTGGCGTAAATGGAGATCCTAATATTAATATCTTGCGCAAGGCAGATTGGTTTTTTCCAGATCTTCGAGTGAATGCTATCTGTATAGATGGTGATGAACTCATCGCTAATGATTCAGGCACTTATTCAATTCTATATGTAAAACTCCCGGATAAACTTACTACCTCTGTAGCCGGTACTCTGAACATACCACCACAATTTGAACAGGTGATTATTGATCTTTCTATCATGTATGGATATAAGGATCTTAAATACTACGACAAAGCATCAGCAAAAATGGGTGCTGCGAATGCAGAACTTAATTTGCTTGCACAACGCATCACTAATCCTATGCCAAGACAGACACGTATTCTTTCTCGTAATCACCGCATATAATGGCTGTTGTAGACCCATCCAAACAAATCCAGATTCGTTTTAACGATAAGTATTCTAACTTCTTTGATGAGGTTTTTAATTCTGATCTCTCAAATCGTACATCTGATTCAGGTTTTATTGAGAAAGAACGGCCAATGTTACGTCCAAGACAGGGTACGTTACGCTCTGGAAGCACAATTATTAGTAGCTGGTCATCCGCAACCGCTTATGTAACTTGAGATATTGTCACTCTCAATGGTATTAACTATAAATGTATCCTTGGCCATACCAACTTTACCCCTCCAAACCTTACTTATTGGGTTATCTTTACAGGCGGAAATGGTAAACAAATATTTTATACAGATCGCCTTGGAACACGTCGCCATTATCGTGCTTTTGATGATCAACTATATTATTTGAATGGAGGAACATGGACCTCACTTGCATCTATTGGTACAACTGATGTTGATTTTTCTACTCAGAAAGTACCAGTGCTCAATATTCGTGCATGGAATAGCACAACAGCCTATATTATCGGTGACCGTGTCATATTTAATGGTATTGTATACTCATGTATCCTTGGCCATACCAACTTTACCCCTCCAAACGTGACATATTGGGTAGTTTCTGACGGAAATCCAACCTCAAGAACATCACCTACATTAGCCTCTGGGGCTGAGAAGGTAAAAAAAGATGCCGCAGATCCACTGAGTGCAACGAATAATGTTGGAAAGATTCTCATTATCACGAGCTGAGTATATAAATGATGTTACGCATCTATTATTTCCTATGATGTTGCAGGAACTGAATATACCCTAGGAGGAGCCGGTATAATTACAGCCCTCCCAGCATCGACTACTTACAAGATCTGTGACTTTGTCTCAGATGTACTTATGATATGTCGCGGACCAAGTGGCCAGAATGAATTATTCTATGATGGCATTATCCCCCTCGCACACTACACCGGATATACTACCGATTCACTCCGACAGGTGGCTGCCCTCTCAGCAACTGAGACTGTAACGAAATTAGTACTCTTTGTGAACCAATGTTGGACTTATAAGGGTGGAACTCTTTATTATACTGGCTGATTTCCAGGCAATCCATTCTTTTTCAACTTTACGACCTCATTAACTGTTGGTTGAAATGGTACAATTCTTGACATATTTCAATATAAGACTCGACTTGTTACTATATGAACTAATTTTGTGTTCAGTGTTCCATCAACATTGATTGTAGATCGGCATATTACCACCTTCGGATGAGTCAAAGATGCATATGTGAATACATGAGATGATATATATCTCTTCACCACCCAGAAAACAGTTGTATCTCTTAATGAGACTATCAATTGAGTCGTTTGAGTGAAGCTGAATGTTGCAGAAAATATCAGAAACTATACATCTACTTTTGCAACCGCTTTTTGTTTTTGATTTGATGGGCGCAGAATGTATCTATATGGGCAAACAGATTCCACAACTACATGATACCTCTGCGTACTCGATACCCTCTATAATTTTTGGAGTATTTATACATGATTGAGGCCTACTAGTATTACTCAAGAAAATGGAATAGTATATATTACTGATAATAATAGCGACATTATTCGATACTTTGATGCTAGTACTGAAACCGATGTGAGTGTTGGTACAAATCAAACTGCAATATTTAGTCAAGCGATTACCTCTAAGGAGATTGATTTTGATGACGTGTTCACGACCAAAACACTGACAGATATTTATATTCTTTTTGAGAATTATACACAGTCTGTTTCTCTCGATATATTTATGTCTCTGAATAATAAGAATAGCCAGAAGCAACAGAAGACCATAAATACACTTGCCATACCCATTATATCCCCTACTATTAGTGAATCATTAATTTGAACAAATCCATTTTGAGTTTCATGATTTCTAAGTACAATATCTGTACCAATCATGAAGCATACACAATTCGCTGCTGATCCAGTAAATATACTGAAATTTCGTCTCTCTGGCAAGGATGGTAGTCTCTTCTATATATCTCAAATAGATCTAAAAATTAGTCCTTCTCCGCCAAAAGAATACTTCGATCCGAGTAATACTAACTAGACATTATGCCACAACTCAAAGTACAGAATCAATATAATACTACCATTACAGAAGCTAGTGGTATACCAGCATCCGGTGATGCTACGTTTACCGTATGAACTCCTCCGGTTAATACGAACGGATTTATTGTTATCTCACCTGATATATCAAGTCAGCGTGAAATTATGTATTATCATAATGTGATTGGCAATACTATATATGTTCGTGGAGACAACCGTATCCTCCCTAAACCACATTCACAGACTGAAGTAGTTCAGATGAATGATGTAGCTGAAATATTTAATTTCTTTTCTGACATGATCGGTCAGGCTTTTTATGTGGAAAAAACTGGATGATTGAATGTAAACGTATGGGGATGATACGTCTATTACAATGGACTTCCTCAGACTGTAGCAGACACACCACTTGTCCTTGCAAACAATACCACCAACTATATAAAATATGCGTACAACACAAATAGTTTTTCTGTTGATACCATTAACACATGAAATATTAAGGCTCAAGTTGTAACGCTTGGATGAGTAATAACAAGTATTTGATACCGTACAGCAAAGGAGTCGTATATTGACTTCACTGTTGCACTGACTTGAGCCCTTCCTCCACAAGCCGGGCAAGCTGGTAAGTCTTTGATGACTGATGGAACGAATGCATCCTGGGGTACAAATAATAATCTTCGTACTAGCCTTGGGGCATCCCGTAAAAACATTGAAGTAGATGCATCAGGTAATGAAGTGGCCGTTGCAGTTACGTCTGGTACTACTTTAATATCAACCGATACTATCAGAAAACAAACTGTATGAGGACTGTATGAAGATATCCCTCTTTCTGTTGTTGAGTGAGCAGTAAGTAATAATGGAGCTACTTCACTCGCAGCGGGTGAAGCACTAGCAGCAAATGACTTTGTATATGAAGAGAAGCTCAATACGTTTCTTGCATCGTATGTAACGACAGTTCCTTCCGCTGAACAGAATATCGGTAATATTGCCGCAAATACTCGTGTGCAAGGTCGACTTATTTGAAATGGAGTCAGTGCATCTTCTCTGAAAATTCAAATGAATAAGGTAGGAACACCGGTAGATAATGTTACGTTCCGTATAGAGACGAGTACAGCTTGATCGCCAAGTGGTACACTTGTAAATGCGAATGCTACGGCCTCTATTGCTTGAGGTACTATTACTGGATGATCAACTGAAGTAACTGTGAATTTTGCATGAGCATTTACTATTCCTGCTTGAACTGTATGCCATCTTGTCATTGCCAGATCTGGAGCAAATGATCCAGCAAATCATTACCAAACAGCGCTTTATACACGTCGTGTACGAGGATTTACTATGAGCCTCTTCAATGCATCGTGGGGTGCTACAATTACGAGTACAACACTTGGTATCATCTACACCGGCGCATATAGTTCACTTGTATGTAAAACTGATGCAACATATGCAGGTACATCTTCATTTACGGGGTGGGTAAGTTCATCTGTTGCAGTTGGAGCTATCACTACTATTCAAAAAAGTGGTAATAATAAAGGTGAAAGTGGACTCACTCCATGAGCAGCTTATTATATTTCTTCGACAACTCCAGGGGATATAAGCACTACACCATGAACCGTCGTTCGATTTGTTTGATTTGCAAAAAGTGCTACTGAGATTGCAGTTCTGGAAGCAGAAAATAATTTGTCTTTGACAGATCAATGAACTGCAAATTACATCACTGTATGGAATACCACCTCTGTGTTTAAGCAATGGATTGCAACACTTCCATGTACCATTTTGGTAACAGCAAATCTACTTTTACAAAACCAGACAGCTCGGACATCCGGCGTAGCGTTCAATGTTGTACCAGGTGATATCATATCATTTTACGGTATAGGTACACAGACACTTCAAATTTTACAGAAGGCACCACAGTCATGATTCTTTACAATATAGTACCGGACCGTTGTCTCTATATATTTGATTTTTAATCAAAAGCAATATAATGATAACAGTTATTAATTCTACTCTTTACTTTTTCTTTTATGTTCTGAAATCCATATACATTCTCTGTATCGGTATGAACTACACAAGTTCCATTATGTACATTGCTTCCAACTAATGTTTTTGACACAGAGTTAATTGTCACCGCTGATCCTGCAAACACAGGAAATATCTATCTTTGACCTACATGAGTCACGGCATGAACTACTAGAGCGACGGATTGAATGCCTATTCTCCCAGGCAAAACTAAACCATATTATATTAAGGACCCAAGAACACTTTTTGCTCGATCTAACTCCGGTACTAATCTTATATATATAGAGGCTAACTATTAACTATGGACGACACCGAACTTAATAAGCGCACGCGAAGATTCTTCTTTGATGACGACGGCTACTGAACCGCCTGAACCACCACTACCACCACTCTCGCTTCTCAGTGAGGGCTTCTTATCAATATAGATAGTGCTACAGGGGATATTGCAAGGACTACAAGCGGTTTTATTGAAGATGAAAAGCATTGAGTAAGTGTCGCTACCTTTACATCTACCCTTAGTTCTAAATTTACATCAAGTACACCGTATGGTTTTTCAGGTGATAAGTGTATTTATTCAAATGTAACTGTAGTTCCTCCTGCTACCTTTTGTAGACCAATAGAAATAAATTATTTAAAAGCTACCTGAACCTTTAAGTCACCATTAAAACCATCTACAAAATATAGAATAAAAATTCCAGTATATACAAATACCACTTATACTTCTTGACTCGGTATACGTCTTATAACAAGCACATATACTTCTGCGGATGCTTATGTCGCAGATATAGTAATAGGGCAATTACAGGCATCTGGAATACTGAATAAAATATATGTATCAGAATTTACGACTTGAGCAACCGTATGACTACTTTCTCAAATTTATGCACGATTTGAGTCTGGAATAGTAGGGGAAATTGCAATAGATTTAAACTCTATGACTCTTGAAGAAGTAGTTGAACCAGTAGCAAACTCTCTCGTAACTCCTTCTCCTTCTCTTGTATCATTCACAGCAGTAGGAAGTACGGATAATATTGACCAGTCGATGTTAACTATAAACGGAAGCACTGCTTTATGAAATGGGACAAGAAACTTTTGGTATCAGCAATTTCTTCCAAGAAAATCTAAACTTACATCAATAGTTACACAAAAGAGTTTTAATTCTTGAACATTTGTATGAAATATCCTCGTAAAAATAAGAAATAATAGTGCATGAAGTCCATGAAGTACAGTTCTTGCAAGTTATACAATTCCAAATGCTACTTGGAATGGGCTTTCTGCTAATACAGATTATGTTGTTCCAGTACCTTGTAATCTTACAGTAGATTGAAGTACGACATACTGGATAGAGATAAGTTCTACTACAAGTGATGCAGTAAACTATACAAATTTAAATGTAAACTCATGAAATATATATACTGACTGAATTTCTCGATATAGTGCAACTGATTTATCTTGATTCGTAACATATACTTGAGACCTCTACTTCAAAACTCTCTACTACAAACCAACTACCAACTTCAAAGCCTCTCAAAATAATCTCTCTGTATCAGTGAGTGCTGATGAAGATGGATTTTTAGAAGCAGGTAAAATTGGAATTACTACATGAAGATATACTTTTGATATCCGCGATGTAACAGCAGTATCGTGAACAAAATTCTGATATATATTTTACAAGACAACAACGTCATGAGTTTGATGAGAAACTTTTGTTTTTTCTTCTCCAGAATATCAACTTCATAATAGTCTCACAACTTATGCGGAATGAATAATGAAGATAGAAATACCATGATGAGTAACTGATACTGTTATAAATGCCTATCTTAGAAGAGCATGAGCAAGTTACTCAACAGATGATGTTACATATACACCAATGTATGATAATACTTGAAGCTCAACTCCATATAGTCTTTCTTATACAATACCATGAAATGTAACTACACTGTATATAAAGCTATTCTCATATACAGGATGACTCGGTTGTTATTTTGCTGATAGTACGCACCCATTCACAATATCGGCTACTGTTGATGTATCTAGTTACTCAACTCTCAAAAACTACCCTACCAATAAGGATTTAATTAAGCAGTACGCAACAACTCTTTCAGGAGCTACAACAAGTGCTACATATAGAGCTACAAAATGGGGATTTCCTGCTATTGAATACTCAGCTACAGAGTATCAATTCTTAGATGTAGACACGACAGCCACAGGCTCAACCGTAGCATTCTCTGAATTAGGTACTACGTACACAACAGTAGCAGACGGAGATTCGCTTGCTATCTCTTCAACAAGCAATCCTAACATCTTTGTAAAGGCTAACATAACAGCCAATCGGCTTTATAGTAGCTCGAATGATTACAACGCCTCTAGTGATAAAGACGGAAGCATGAGGGAGACGGTAGTGTATCAGGTAGTACAATAACTTGAATTATCATCGTTTTTCAATATGCTATATGTATGGAAATAACATGAATCCTTGCATCTGCGATAATTATTATACTTCCAGTCGGTGCAATACTTGGCGATACTGGAGATAAGTGTGGTAGTGAGACTACTTGAATATATATGGATGGAAAGATATATGTATGTAAGGGGAAATACCAAGCAGAAACAGTAAAGCATGAGGAAGCACACATCATTTGGTATAAATGACTCTCAAAATCACAAAGAGATGAGTATACCAAGTTGTACATTGCTTCAATGAAACATTGAGTCCGCGCATTCAATACTGAGTACGCCATGACAAACTCAGAAGAAGACTTTGCAGAAAATTATATGTATATCAAAATGTGATGGAAAACAAAACCGCTATCAAATAAAAGAATCAGACTCATTATTTCTTATCTCAATAGTAATGTCAGTATTTAAAGCCTCACTTCTCGATGCTGCCCATAAAACATTAATTGATGAGGTTAATGCTACTACTACGTATATCTGAGATGCTGACATTTGATCATTGACATCAGATTCTGTTTGGATGATCAGACGACTCACTACGACAGGAAATGATCTCGCAGTTGAATATGCTGACGCTAGTCCAAACTTTGATAAAGTATGGGATGATAGAGCCTCATATACCTATTCATAAATCTTTTGTAATCTCTTTATTTGCGAATATAATACAGATACCTTAATTTTTACACTATGTCTAAGTCCAATACAACCGAGAATGACGTTCTCAAGGCTATCCTTCAGGGTACTGACCCCTCATGGAGAGCAGGTGCAAATCTTTATCTCGCACTCTATACAGCAGACCCAGGAGAAGCAGGAACAGCAATTACCAATGAAACAGCATATACAAACTATGCACGTCAAACTATAGTGAAAGCTACAGATTGGACAGACGGTGGAGCTTCATTTACAAATGCAGCACTCATTCAATTCCCACAATGTGGAGTTACAGGTGCAACCCTTACTCATGTTGCACTCGTAACTACTTCTTCAGGAGCAGGACAGATTCTCTACTCAGGAGCACTTAACTCTTCTCTTGCAGTAGCAAACCTTATTCAGCCACAGTTCGCTATCGGAGCACTTACTATAACTGAAGACTAATATGTACACTTGTTCACAATGTCATAAATGAGTAATCGTACTCAACAACGAAGTAATAAAGGCTTGCACTTGTAATGCTTCTATTATTGCGAATGCTACAGCTTCTATGAAAGGTATTGGCTGAGTAACTAACTAACTATGGAAATACTTATCTACAGGCACGATGAGTGAGAAGAGACAGCTACTGTATTTTCAGATGTCAGACAAGCTATCGACTATATGAAAGAAAGAGCAACACAAGAAGGTAAAGAATGGGCTGATTATGTAATTAAACCTAATGACTCTCAATAGTGTACAACAACTCGTAGATGCAGAACTCGAATGAAGAGTTCGTAGAAATCAATGGAGAAAAGTACCTTCTCAGGTAACAACTGCATGATATTGGTTCGACCTCTCACTCTCTCCTTGAAATCCAGTACCTAAATATTGGTTCGATTCGACTCCTCTCATTGCAAAGCAAGTCGCTCAGTCTACAGATTGAGGGCTTTTTCATTGAGCGAATACAACACCATACGAGCAATATCTCCGAATGACAATGGCAATGTCTTCTTCTGCAACATGACTTCCACTTCCACTACTCCTTTGTGATTTCCTTCTGTACTATCCGTCAGTCGATGACTCGGTAACAGACCCCCAAATACTCGATAACACTATCACTCTTCCTCGATATACAGATGGAAAATGAGTACAGGCTATCGCAGTAACAGTTGCATGAAGAACATGAGGACAATCATTCTATTTCACCTATACAAATAGTGATTGAGTAACAGGAAGAACAAGCAAGACTGTAGTTCAAAATACTATTGCAAATATTGGGACTATCACAACGTCTTCATTATCAACACTGAATATGTCAGGGAATCCATTTATATGACTCCAAGATTGAGACTCAGGAATCCGAAGTATAGACTCAGTAGTAATGCTCGGAGCTGATGTATGACTCTTCACTCTTATCCTTGTAAAGCCTATCGCTAGTACACTTATCCGAGAACAAACAGCACCAGTCGAAAAAGATTATTTGCTAGAAACGTGTGATGTGCCTATAATAAAAGACGATGCTTACCTCAGTTGGCTCACTTGTCCACAAGGCTCACTCTCAGGAGTCGTTCTAACTTGAGATATTCAAATTATTTACTCATAACTTTCTTTATATGGCTTGATTTTCTTCCCAAGATTCTCTCATAAATGCTCTTACTGCCTGACAGTCATGGAGATATGATTGGACAAAACAAATGAACCCTACAACTGCTGCTGCGGCTTGAGAGTTTCATACTCTTTTTCGTGGTAATGGTAATCCATGAGCAGATGCTCTTTTCGATACAGGTACAAATCTTCTTTTTCAGGGAGTAACTGATACAACAACAGGAGCTACTTCTATTCCTCATGGTGGTGACGTACAGCCAACGTATTACAAATCTCTTGTGAATATGTCAGCATTCACGAGTGCAGCAACTACAGCACCATGTGTAGCAGTTCTTGTAGACCTCGTAGGATTTTACCGAAAGACCTCTGTAACGACACTGACCGCAGAAGCAACTACGAATACTCTTGGGTATGGCGATACGTTCACAGCTGACGATACAACAGACATTGTCACCTGGACTTCTACTACAAATCGCCCGTCTAATATCCTTACAGGAACTCGTGTTCGTCTTACAACTACAACAACACTCCCCGCGTGACTTTCACTCGCGACAGATTACTATGTCATTAAACTTACTGACTCTACTTGTAAACTTGCTACTTCTTACGCGAATGCGATAGCAGGAACAGCTATCAACATAACAGATGCAGGAACAGGAACACACACGATGAGTCGTCTTCTTCCTCGCTATACGAATGGTGCATGAGTACAAGCTATATTCTTTAATCCTGCTGCAACTGCCCTCGGTGCTGCAACTCCAAATCTCTCACTTTGATATACAAACTCAGCTCAAACAGCTTCACGAGCTACACCTACAGTTCTCCCAGTAGGAAAGACCGCAGCTTCTAACTCACTCATACTTTACTCAGGAGCTTCAGGAGCTTGAAAGTTCAACTACCAAGTACCACTCCAGTCAGGTGATGCAGGAATCGCTGAAATCAATACAATCCAAAACTCTACTTCATACGTCTCAGGTACTTACTCAGTCGCTCTCGTCAAAGAGCTTGCAAGAGTGCCTATCACAACACTCTGAGTTGCATCAGAACGAGACCTTGTAAACCAACTCCCTTCACTTCCTCGTATCTACGATGGTGCAGCACTCTATTGGCTTATCGGCTCTTCTACTACTACTCCAGCCAACGCAACCTTCTCTGGTCATATCCTCTGTGCTTGGAACTAACTACCTAAAATGGCTCTACTCTGAAACTACGCCATCTTCACTAAAAATCCTGTAAACTATGCTTGAGGTGACTCCACTTCAGGCATAGCTGGACTAAGATATAACTTCAATCAGGCTTGAGTCTCACGTCTGAGATTTTACGGTGATAACGATGTCGCATGAGTAACAGATAGATGTGGACTCCCAGCTAACTACTCAGCTCCTTACTCATGGATACTTCCACCAAAATCAGGAGGACTCTGAAGTAACGTAGGTATCCGATGACTCGGAGCTTTCGCAGGCTCAGGAGCTTTGTGAGTGAATATAGATGCAACAATGGAGTGAAGTGGAACTATCAGCGATGCGAATATGGGACTTATCCTCTCCGCAGTTGCTACTCTTTCAGGTATTTGAGGACTCTCCGCAGATGTAGTTGGTGCTTTAAATGCTTCAGCAACTCTCGCAGGTTCTTGAGATATGACAGGTTCACTCGGAGCTCTCGCATGAGCAGTCGCAACACTCTCAGGAAGCGGAACAATGAATAATGATATTACAGCCCTTGCTTTTCTAAGTGCTGATATTTACGTAAACCAATCAGAAGCAAGTGTACAACAGATTGTAGATGGAGTGTGGAATGCACTTGCAGCTAGTTACAACACAAGCGGAACAATGTGAGAAGCAGCACAAGCATGATGAGGCGGAGGATGATTGACTCCAACACAAGATGCCAATCTTATTAAGGCATCTAAGGCCCTGACCCTTCCTCAATTCGTAGCCCTTCAAAACCCGTAAAGACAAATTCAAGACAAATTCTTGCGTTCTTATTCAGTATCAATATAATGAACACACATTTACTCTTATCATAGAATTTGATATGCAAGAACCGATCTCTAGTTTTAAAGTTTCATTAGTAGTAGCTTCTCTTCTTGGGGGAATTGTATCCCTAAAGTATTTGCGTCCTACTGCTTCTCGAACTGAAAGAGCTATCTCTTTTATATGAGCGTGTGCATGAACATATTATTCTGCCCCTGCTATGGTACATTATCTCCAGCTTGAAGAATGACTACAAAACGTAGTTGCTTTTACACTTGGGATTTTTTTTATGCAGATCGTAGATATGACTATGCACATAATCGATTCATATAGAAAAGATCCTCAGAAACTTGCAGATGCTATCATTAGAAAGTTCAAGCCATAGGTTTTTATTCCTAATATCTATTCATGTTCAATGCTCACTCAATTAAAAGGCATATTACTCGTCTTGCGTATCGGCTTGGGTTTTCTTTCTGGGTATCTTTTGGCATCGGTATTGGTACGTATGTTACGCCTATTCTTTTAAGCTACTATTAAATGAAAACAATAGCGACCCTCATCCTTGATTCTACACTTACAGCAGGCTCAGTAAGCGCTGAGAAGATAGAAGATGTCAAAGTTCCAATGACTCCAGAACTCGTACAAAGTATCAACCGCTTTGTAATGACAAACGTAGCAGTATGCCAAAAGAGAAACATAGAAGAGCAGGCTTGCTCTAAGATAATAGAAGACAAAGTAAAGGATATAAGAGCGAAAGCCAACAAAGTATGCAAGGACTATCCAAAAGAAGTTACACCATGTTTAGCTTATTGACTCGAAATGCTTATGAATGCAGATGCAAAGAATAACGTACTCTCTTTAAATGCTAAAGATATATAATTATGGAACAAGTAGAACTTTTCGATGATGGAGAACATCAAGCGAATGATCCAATTGATAGGCGTGTCGAACTGCATAAGAAAGCCATGGAAATTATAGATAAAGCAGAACAAAAGGCATCATACGTTGAACGACGCAATGATCTTTTTCAGAATATCGAGCCAGGTCATAACTATCCGTTCAATACTTTTAAATAATATTTATGAACACACCAAGCTTTTTAAGATCTACACTCTCACTCATGACACTTATGTCACTTGGTGTAGTATTATACTGTGCGATCACAGGCATTAAGATAGAGGGCGAGCTCCTTGCTGTCATCACCTCTGTCATTGGCGCATATACCGGTTCACGTCTTCCTAACGATTGACTATCATGAGAAAAACAAGAATAGATAAATGAGAAGATAGAATCAATACCCGTACTAAGTATACCCTCTATGCATTGTGAGCTCTTATTGCTTGATATGCTTACGGGTATTCATATGGGCCAGTCAAGACAGAAGTAGTCTACCGTGAAAGTAGAGTCTCTTGCAAGGAAGAGATTGTCTGTCACACCCCTCCACCAGTAATCAAATACGTTGTCTCTGAATGTACTGTATTAACTAAATAACTTTTTATCCTATGCCAATCGAATCAGCATTTCAAAGATTTACTCGTATCATTAATGGTTGGGTTGGAAAATCTGCCGACTATGATAAAGCTTACGGCGCACAGTGCGTTGATTTTGCCCGTCAATACGCCAAGGACTCTGGGTATCCAATCGGAACTTTTTCATGATCTGCATATAATGGATGGAAGACGTGATCTCCTTTTAATAATACATGGATACGGGTAACTCGAGATGGTTCAAACTTTCCTATCCCTGGAGACATAGTATTTTTTGCTCCTACACCAAAAAATTTATATGGACATGTAGCAATTGCGCATAATAATTGTAGTGCAAAAACACTTATTATTATTGAACAGAATGCAGGAAGTGGTAACTGAGATGGTATAGGATCGAATGCGATTAAGATCACGACTACGTCATATAATGGGAACCGAGGGGTATGTGTTGGTTGGTTTACACGTCGAGTATAATTAATTTTGTTTTCTGTGAATTATCTTTATAATATATCTATATTCATTACCATACTTTTTATGGCAGTTACTCCTCGCAATTCAACCTCAGCGTCAAAGGCACCTGCAACATTTGCTCCTGCCACAACAGGACCATATACACTTGCTAATGCTCAAGCACAAGGATATACAGGTGGTGGTTCTTCTGATTGATCTAGAACAATATCTGCTACTATTATTCCAGAGGCACCCATCTATTCTTTTATAGGATGATCTACCCCAAATCAAATGGCAACTGCAAATTCTGCTACTGCCAACTATAACTCAACGTACTGAGGAAAAACCCCATGACTTTATACAACTACGACTCAGAATGGTGTTACTAAAACTACATCCCCTTCACTCAATCTCTCCCCTGTCCAAAAGACTCAGGTGGGTAATGTTCTTGGGTCGTTTCAATCTGCTATAGCTTCTTCAAAGGGAAACCGAGCTTCATATAATGCTTCTATTAACTACGATGGAATGAACGCGAGACGTAGGAAGGCTGCGGATAATTTCTTTGAAAGAAATTCAAAGACAAAAAAAGATAAAAAGGATGGAGAAGTTGTCGATCCGTATGCTATCATTACTGACAGGGCGACCGCTATTACGGAAGAAAATAAGAAACAGCAAGCATTACTTGATCAACAAGCTGCGGATGCAGCAGCTGAGGCTATGGCAGTACAAGCGGAAACACAACGAAATATAGATGAACAATCAGGGCTTATTAGCACAGAGCGTGATACTACTATCTCCGAACAAGAATCTCTTGCAAAGAATGCAGAGGATAATCGTCTCAATCAGCTTCGAGGCAATATTATGACACGTCTCGCACAACGAGGTGTGGATATTTCACGTCTTTCTCCAGAGCAGATTACTGCCCTTTCGGGAGAAGAGTGAGCAAAAGCATTTATGGATGTCACAGAAATTAAAGATAAGAAGACAAAGGCTATCGAGTCTGTTCGTCAATCTGCTCTCTCCAAGCTTAACGAACTTCGTGATAAGAAAAGTATCAATCAAACTACATATACATCTCGTGTCAATGAGATTAATTCCAAGACAGCTGCTGCAAAACTTCAAGCTGACAAAGAGTTTAGTGCCAATGTATTCTCACTTTCTCAGACAAAAGAACAACAGTCTCGTGCGGATGCTCTTGCCAGAGTGACTGCGGCTCAAAATTACCTGGCATCCAATGGGGTATCTGGTCCAGTTGCTGCGAATGTGATTGCAAATCTTTCAGCACGTGGACTTCCTGATACTACTATTCAATCTATTGCGCGTGATCCAAAGGTAATAGACTATCTCAAGAAGGTTGAGGAATCAAACCTTGCACAAGCTCAACTTGATAATCAACTCAAGCAAGGCAAGCTTTCGATTGATGAATATGATTCACAGACAAGGCGTATTGCAGCTAATCGCCCACGAAGTGCAGGCTGATTTACTATTGATGTCAGTACTCTCGGTAACTAACCCTTCATAACATATGTCATTATCATCAATACTTGCGGGGTTCAATAAAGGTATTAAGAAGGTCGCCACTGAGGCGAATCTTTTTCGTCAGGCTGCAGAAGATACTGGATCACAGGCATATGATATAGCAGAGGCAGCATGAACAAATAAATGATCATGAGTAGGGAATGCTATATCGAATCTTACTAATCAAGCTATTGATAGGTATGCTACTTCAGGGAAGGTGGCATGAGGATATGTAGGATGAAAGATAGATAAGACTCTCGGGATAGACTCTAATTTTGGTGGAGTGCTGAGTTGAATCGGTGAAACTATAACTTCTGCTCCAAAGACTGTCGTAACCGGATTGCGCTCTGGGATCGATACATCTGCAGATCTGTTATGAACAATAAAATGAGGAGGTAGTACATCTACTATCGCGAGCAAGGCCCTCAAAATGGTAGTAGATCCAGCCCTCTCAGTCATATCATCTACACCAGTTCCCTTACTGGTACAAGCAGGATTAAAATGAACTGGTCTTGATAAAAAAGCAAGCGCTGGAATCGATTTTTTAAAGTCTGGATTAGCAGAAACTCTTACTAATTTTACAGATAAAGAGACTGCTGATGAGCTCGGTTCTACTCTTATCGATGGGATACAGACTATTCTATCAGTCAAATGAGGGGCGAGATCAGCTAAAATTGGTGATGCCTCTAAGGTACAAGGGGCTGCTAATATAGCTCGGCAGGCAGATATTATTAAGAGCGTCGAGACAAAGGCAGCAGCAATGCCATGAGCAACTAAGGCATCTATTGCATCAGCAGTAGAGAGAGCTACGCCATCTATATCAAAAGCATCAGCCCCTACTCTATCATGGGGCGATGTAGCAAAACATAATCTCAAAAATCTTGGGTATGACATCGCGGCCAATTCAGCCCTTCCAATACTTTGACTTGCTATACAGTCTGTTCGAGATGGCGAACATAACTCTGTACAAGATGCCCTTGCCTCCTTTACTACAAATGCTGCTATCACTGGACTCACTGCAATTCCATGAGCAAAAGTGAAAGGCCTTTCAGCGAAGCTGAAGAAGGATGCACCCGTCGAGCAGATGCGTATTGGTGATGAGGTATCAGTTATTATTCCTGATGCGCCAGTCAAAGAAAAAAAGACAAAAGCCAAGAATGGCCTTTCAACTAAGCTAGAAACTCCAATTAGCGTACCTCTAGCAGATAATTATACAGTTCCAAAATATATAGAGGAATGAGGTATGCCAGATCGTATCCGTATTTCTGATGTCAATGGTATTCGTCAGGCAGAATTTGAGAGTAACGGAGCCATGCTGAATGGTGAGAATCAAGGAAAAAAAGTAAGCCCCAATGTTTCCGATGAGCTCGCTATTATGTGAATGGATAAATCAGATTATAAGTTGATCGAGGCAGGAAAATGAGATGCTGATGGGTTATATGTATTGACTAAAAAAGGAGAAGCAAAATTACAAAATATTAAAGCCACATGGAATAAGTGACCAGCAATTCCTGAATGAGTTGTTGATACGGTAGTAGCTGATACTACCTGAACATTCCCAGAAGCACCCGTCAAGACGACAGCCAAGAAGGGTCTTTCAGCGAAGCTTGAGCAACCAATGTTAAATGTAGATGAAACCACAATCGCTCCAGTAAGCGACGTAGTAGGGGAAAATGTTAAATTTGTAGAGGAGTCTATGTTAAATACTGATACCTCTAACGGGTTTGATACCCCGAAGACCGAGTACGTATCATCAGACGTTACCAATAATGCAATTGATGGGGCGGTCCGATTGGCGACGGGTGATAATTCAGGGGAGTTTAAACTTGGTACTATCAGCAATAATAAGATTACTGGCGGACTATCGAGTCTTCTTTCTCGTAACTTCTCGACATCACGCTTCCTCAATAATATCCGTATTAATATCGGGGGGAAGTTTCAACCCGTCGCGAACTATATTACACAACTCCAGACATCGATGAGGCCTCAAGTGCGTGATACTATAGTCAGAGATATAGCAGGTATTGATATTACTGGACAGAAATGGAAAGCTCCAAAGACTCTTCCAAAAGAACTTATTGGTACTAAGACCACTCAAGGGGTAGAAATTACACCGGCAGATCTTGCAACCCTTCAGAAAACCTATGATAACATAGAGTATTTTGATAAGGCTCTTCCAGGCATGAGTGCAGCCGAGACTCACGCGTTCGTAAAATCATCCATGCTCTATGATTTTCTCAAGCAGAAAGAAGGTGTAGCTGAAAAAGTATTTACGCCCGATCAGATTGCAGCCCTCAAACGTATGGAAGATGTCGAACGTGGTGTCTATGGAAGTGTATCTCAGAAAGCTATGACTGATGGGGTATATAAAGGGCTCCTCGCTGATGACTATCTCCACTTTGATATGATTCGAAAGAACTACGAACGTCTTCCAAAGGCGATGCGTAAAGAAGTGACTGCCGTCATCGATGGAAGAACTCAGAAGTTTACTGACTTTCTTGAGATGGAAGATGCTATTCGAATTGCAGAACGACTTGGCAAGAGCGTAGATCCAAAATCATATACTACTCTTGCGAAAGCAAAGGCAAATAATGGTGTCGATCTTTATCGTACTCATGGAGCCGCGGCACGTATACTATCCTATGCTGATCTCATGTGAAAGGCATATGCTGATACAAATGCTCTTGGTGTCATCGAATCTCTTCGTCAGAGTAAAGATGCAAATATTCAATCCTATCTTCGTATGATGGATACTGGCGGATGGAATAAGAATATTGGTGAGCAGATACTTGGGTATAATAATCCAGGAGGAGTAGGCAAGGTTGCTCAAACAGTATCAAGCGTTGGATCACAACTTGCCATCGTCGGAAACCCAGCAGTATATACTCAGGGTGTTCTTTCTGCATGAATAAAAAATGTCACTGATGCTATAGCATGAGCCGGAGAAAATCTTGTGCGCTCTGCTAAGTATGCAGCGACGTGAGAGGGAAAGAAAGCATGACTTTCACTGAAGCTTGCGGGATCTGATATACTTGATGCAGGGAAATGAATTGGTACTGCGACAGCAAATGTCGTTGCAGCTCTTGCAAATAAAGATGTCACTGAAATGGCCCGTAAACCTATTGTTCGTCAAACTCTTGATAATGAAGGGTTCACCACTCAAATGGAAATCAGTGATGAAAAAGTAGGAAAGGTCTTCTCTGTCTCTGCTGGTATTATCCAGGAAAATGCAGCAAAGAGTGACATCGCCCTTCGAGCAATGCAAAAAGTCCTTGTAGATGCAGGGTACACTAATGTCTTTAAGGGTGAGGATATTGCAGCGAATTGGAAAGACTTCCAGAAAAAGGATACGAATGCGTATATCCGCGCTCGAGAGAATATTCTTCAGGATACAAAGCTCGTGTCTGATGTTTCAAAACTCAATCGCCTCACAACTGCCGGACTCTATAATCTCACCGGATGACTCAAGAGTTATGCTATCGGTATCGCGAATCAAGCGATGCAGGACTCATCAGCGATACTTAACTTCATGACTCGCTCTGGAATCGTAGACGGACCAGAAGCTGCACGCGCTGCAAAACATATCGCTATCGTATATGGATCATGGAAGGCAGCGGAAGCTGGAGTCAAGGCTGCTATGGGGTGGGAAGAAGGAGACGAGAATGACGAACTCAAAGTCGCAACCAAGAATGCATACACGAATCGCATATCTACCAATCCAGCCGTTGCCCTCAATGACACAATCAATAGTATTACAAGTAATGTCTGAATGTCAAAGGCATATAACTTCTCACGAAGGCTTGTTGAATGAGCAAAGGATTGGACAAATAACAGTGGAGATAAATGATTTGAGATGTTTTTAAATAATGCTTATAAGGGTGTTCAGGATAATATCGCAGCTCTCGGCGGAATATCAGATGCATTCTCACTGGCGAATGGTAGTAAAGCAACCCTTCAGGATGCACTGGCAGAAAGACTTGGTGTTGTAACTCTTGAGAATACTACTCGCGCGTGACTTGATACATGAGTCAATGTAGACTCTACAAATGAACGTCTCATGGAAATGCTTGGGTTCAAAGAGGATATGGTCACACAGGACTTTCTTTATAAGAAGAAAAATGAGATCCTTGCCGATCCAAAGCTCAGTGATATTGAAAAGACAAGTCTTCTCTGGTACCAAAACCTTATGACGAACATTGCCCGCTCAGAATTTCCAGTAGTGTCAGATCTTGCAGGTAGTGCCGTTGGTTACTCAAGTGATATTGGAGAAGCCTATATCCGACGTATCGGAGGGCAGTATACATTTGATGCAGCGAAAAGACTCAGTGATCCAAATATAAAGACCGGGCGTGAATATCTTGTGGCAAATGGTATTCCAGAAGAAGCCTACCCATATTTTATGCAATCACTGGCTGATAGGGCGAAGTCTATTGCGGGTGCATATGCTAAGAATACGGCTCCAGGAACCGGTAATAATCAAGTCGAAGGATTCTATGCTTGGAAATTTGATCCAAGAAAATGGAATAATACTGATTCTCTTATCGAGAATCTCAAAGATATGCGCCTCAAGAATCCGAAACTCTTCAATGATACTATGGCATATATCGGGCAGGCAGGTCTTGCATTTGATAGAAAGCGTATGGAAGGTACAGGAGAAGATTTCGGGAACCTTGATATTGCGAAAGTAAGCAAGAAAGGAAAGATTACTCCTCTTGATGAACTTGGAAAGATTACATTCACCGAGATATTCAAGACCATGGATGATTCAACTGCACAGGATGATCATGCCATCACTGATGTCTTTGGTGACAAACCCCTCCAGACCTCGTTTACAAACACGATGAAAAATAGTATGGGGAAGTTTGCAGAAGATGTCTCAGTGATTGGTGTTGAGGGTGCGAAGAAAAAACTTGACCAAGTAGAAAAGCTGACTAAAGTAATCATGACTTCTACCCCTCGAACCAATCAGTATATCGATGCACTCGCTCTTGCAAACTTTGAGCTCAAGTCAGGTATTCAAAAGATGGCAAAGTTCTTTACTCTTGATGAGATGAAGACACGATTCCCATATATTATGGATACTATGTTTGAAGCTTTGTCTCTGAGGGGGGAAGATGTTCCTCGTGATGTGCAACAGGTAGAGAGTAAGGTGGTTGGGAAGGGCGGAGGAAAATGATTATCACTTAAACTTGCGTGAACATGATCGACCAAGATAACACCAGTACCGACTATGGAGATAGCACCTATTGATCCGAAGGACAAGATGGAGAAAATAAATCTTCAGGACAAGTACTTCCGATGACAACCATGAGCGACTGAGAAGGTATTGAGTCTGACGGAACTTCTCTCGCGACGATAGCCGAGGAAGCCTGAGCAACCCCCAAAGCAATTATATCAGGCCTTTGGGAAATAGCACAGCATGGCACAAAGGAAATTTCCGACGGGGATGGATGATCTCTGACTGTCAATAATGACTCAGTGAAACTCGAAGCCCTCAAAACCCTTACAAAGATATACATGGATCAGAAGAAAAATAAGAAGCAGAAGGTGAAGGGTATAGCCTACGTCCTCATACGCGATGGTAACTAAAAAAATCAGCCTAGTGCTGATTTTTTATTGTATACTGGGACTGGGTTACTGGATTGAAAAGTGTTTAAATCGCCATAGCGAAGAGATTATTTTCCGGTGATACTTTGTATCATCTTTATTTAAAAGTAACAGTAAATTTCTGCATGATCTCTGAGTTTTTTACGAAGTCCTCAGTTGTTGCGGAATCAAGTTCTCAGGCCATCGCAGACATAAGCCCCCCGAGACCTTGTTCTTCCATCATTGACCTCATCATTGGGTCTAAGAGTTTATCAATGGCAATCATGATAGGCACATAGAACAGTGATCCTTCCGGAATAGCACTCGGGGCAATAGTCGCAAATTCATTCTTGTCAAAGTTGATGACTACCCACTCACATCTGGAGAGGGCTTTTTTCGGGATCTGTTTGAGTAATCGGTGCATAAAAAATTATTTAATATAAGAAAATATATGAGCTATAACATCGACTGTCCATCAGTTTCAGATAGCTTTGTATCGCTGGGTATTACTAATTCACTCAGTATAGTTATCCTTTAGTGTTTGTAATCTTTCGCACTCTATAGGGGTTAGCTTACGGATACATCATACATCTTGCAATATATTTTTCATTGGATTAGTGATGATAGAATTACTCTTATTATCATCTCTAAATTCTAATACTTCAGTACGAGGTAATCATAGCTCATTATAATTTCTAGGGTATGGCTGTGGCTGTCAAACTTGGTATAATCAAGTCTTTGCTCCACGACCACCACCATTTGCAGAGAGGGATACAGATTTTCATTCAGGGCTATATACTCTATCTCATTGTCATCAGGAGTTGAATTGTCAGACTCGGATAGATACCATAGAATCAGTCTGCACTGTGGTCATAGAGTTTGCCTTCTCTGTACCATTGAACTCAGGCTTCTTTCATTCTCCACGATTTCTGAGGGCTACTCATCATACTTCATACAATCCAGTCTTTGCTCAACGACCACCACCATTTGCAGAGAGTGATACTGATTTTCATTCAGGAGAGTAAACCCTATCTCATTGTGAAAAATTTCTGGATAGTGTTTTTCAGTCCTTTGCCCAATCCTTATTCCGTACTCATCCAAGAAACTTTAGTTCTGTATTCTTCTTCTCTCATCATGGTATCATGGTGATATTTTTACATATCAATTTATCATCTACATTTTCCTCTAAAATATCTTTCAAAACTATTCACTTATCTTCTGGTTGTTCTACTCATTGGATATTCGTCCAGTAAAGTCTCTTACGATTCTGAGCTGATACAAGTGCAGAGTTTATAAGATAGCATTGTACGTCAGGATAAATCTCTGTAAGAACACGAGTGATTTCTTCCTTATCAGCTTTCTTCATACTTGCTACATTCTCTAAGAGGAAGTACTTTGGCTTCACTTCTTTCAGAAGTCTGACATATTCAAAGAATAGTCAGGATTTCTCACCTTGCAATCACTTTCCATCCTTCTTTGCGATGGATAGGTCTTGGCAAGGGCTTCATCAGATAATCATATCAATTCTAATATCAGTATGTACAGAATTATCAGAGAATATTGTTCAAATTTTGCTATACTTTACCCCCGTTACACTTCCAATATGAATAGTATCAGGATAGTTTTTCTTGGCTATCTGTATAGCATACTTGTCTACTTCAGATGCGAAATATTTATCTACTTTTATTCAGGCACGTTCAAGAGCGAGACGACCGCATGAGATTCAGTCGAAAAGTGAGAGGATATTCATATGAAAAAAATTATTTAATAAATAGCTTGACCCCGCCAACTTCATTCTGGTTATCTTTCAGGTACCGGTAGTCCCCGACCCAATAGGTTTGTGTCTTCTGAGAGTAGACGAGGACATAGGCTTCAGCTCCGACGTTCATGCAGTACTCGAGGAAGAATATTTGGGAGGGCTCGAATTGGGACATGTTGAATGAGTATCAATCAGTCTTCTTGAGTTCCATGAGGAAGATATTACCATTGGCCGTGACGACGATACCATCAAGGAGCTTGGTAGAGTAACCGATGTCCGGAACGTGGAAGCAGTGCCATCATAGTCAGCGAAGATATCGGAAGATATCTCACTGAAAGTCTTTCTCGATATGTCATTTCTTGTATGTGTGTGCTCGGAGGGGTATGTTGATAAGTTCTTGTCTCATATTGATTATATTGACTTAAATAATTTTTCCTTCATTGTGAGGTATCTTTTTCTATGGTATTCTTTACGACTCGGCTTTGGTTTACTTTTTCGCCAGAGTAAATACTCTTGATAGAGTCACTGGAGTTTAAGAAATTCTTTCATATCTATCCAATAATTTTTAGAAGGTCATCATAGAAAAGATCGCGAACCTCTTGTGGCAATTCTTCCCATGACAGTTTTTGATTTTTGCATCGATCCAAGATACCAAGCTCATCGAAAATTTCTCTTTCATTTTCCCTCAGTGCTCGTGCCATCTCTTCCATACTCTTCGGCTGCTTACGGTTCACAAGCTCCTCCATGCTTTTATAGAGTTGACGACGGCGATCAAGGGCTTCACTCACTTCTGCAAGCTCGGAAACTAGTACTTTACACGATTGCTCGTACAATGATGCTTCGATTAATGCCTGGCAAAGTTTCTGTTTTAAGACTGATTTTTTCATATAAAATTATTTAATAGATAAACGATACGAATCCAACACTGACTTGGTATCTAGCTGACACCGGTAATTCTGTACAATCTGTGTGCCCTCCATAACAAAGAATGGTTCGTTGTTGTGGTCTTTCTTTTTCAGACAGAACTGATTGAAACTTTCGATGTCAGCCTCACGGCTGATGATCTTCTTCTTCTTTTTGGTTTGCATAATAAATTAGTTATAAGTAGCATCTAGATTACTAATGTAATGATCAAGGTCTGCGTTTGGTATAGTATCATCATCGAGAAGACTGTTGAGTTCTTTTCTATATCTAGCAAGTAAATCGGTTGTGAGTGTTGGGTATTTAGCGAGTAGCTTCTCTGTTGGAGTTCAGGAAGCTATATCTACTGATATTGAGTTCATGTTATGGGTGGGTTAAGGTTTTTTGTACTTCTAAAACTTCTATCTTTCTTCCAAAGTCTAATTCTACTTCTTCAATATGGGCTTTTATCCAAGAGAAAGGAGCGGATGGGCTTAAAAAGAATGTTCATGGATTTGTAACCATTTTTACACTATCTTCCTTATTCAATTTTACCTTTAGCCAGTATCATGGCTTTATAGTAATTATGTTTCAATCTTGTGAATATCATTCGTGGTTCATGATTCTATAAGTTAGTAAATTTATCTGGTGTTGCTTTCTTGGCTCGTTCGTAAGCACTATCTTTATTAGACAGAAATACTTTTATAGTCCTTCCATTGTCTTGCATTGAAATCTTTACGTTCTCACAAGAATAGTTTGTATAGGCTCTTCAATTTGAATCAATAACTTCTACACGAGTTACCTTTGGGTAGTCATCGAGATAGTCTTTTCTATCATTTGGATTTTCCATATTATTTGAAAGTTTTATAAATTAGATTGTACACTTTGCCTGCCCATGAATCAGGACAGTATTTTCGAGTAGCATCGAATTTGAGTTTTTCACGTGTTGTTTGCCACATATGTTATTTGGGGTTAGTTACGCTTATTCAAATAAATGCCAAAAGGCAAAGTAAACTGAATACAGCAATATACGGATTAAATTCATCGTGAAGTTGTATTCTGCTAGAAAGATATCATACTCAAAAGAATATTTGTAGTTGGATAGTGTTCATATGTTATTGAGGTTATTGAGTAGGAGGGAGGGAACGGAAAAACGAAATCAAATCCCAGATATTACTTTCTCTTTGAGAGTCTGTAAGGTCTTTATGATACCATAGTGCGAAAGCTATAAGTTCGTCATCTGATTTAGGAAGAGCGAGGATTCTAACCTTTGCTTCAACAAGAGCATAAATAGCTCATCTATCTCAATCATCATTTGAGTTACTTTCTTTTTTCGTGTACTCCTTTATCATTTCTTCAAGTACGGATATGGCTGTAGTGTGCATGTGCTTAGGGGGTTATTTAGGTTGAAAGGCTAGAATTATGGACTGGAGGTGGGCTTTGTCTTTTGGGAAGATGTCAATCATAATACTGTCATCATAGTTACTTTCATTATGAATATATATCCAAAACTGATTCTTATTGCATCGAATATAAGTGGCTCAATTAAATGGCTCAAAATGATTCTCTATTAAGTATTCGTACCAGTGGCGATTCCCTGAGAATCCCATTTCTTTTAGCTCCTCTTCTGAGGGTATGTATGTTTGTGTTGTCATATATTAGATTTTAGATAGTAAGGAGATGAGAGGTTCTGCATCTCAGGATTGAAACTGGTATAGGGCTTTTCAGAATCTTTCTGCCATATCTTCAAAAGCATAATCTGGTTCAGATGTTGTTCACCAAGTATTTTGGGTGTATTGGTCTATGAAGTCTTCTGAAAGAAGATAGTATGCAAACTTCTCTATGGAGAAACTCTCTTTTATTATTAGGGGTCTATGAAGAGTTATTTTATTCATATCCTCCATTGTCTTTCCGCAAAGGGCAAGTGAGTGTTCAATGAGTTCATCGGGTATGTGTTGGGTAGTAGATGTTGGCATAGAGTTATTGTAAAGGAGGTTTTGGGAGAGGCATAAGTAGAAATACTCTGATGGTGGAATATCAGATGGTTTTATGTATCAAAGTTTTCGTATGAATGTATCGAGCATAGTATTTTACTTAAGGAGTAAAGAGGTCTATCAATTGAGACTTGGTGGCTATAGGTAAAGGTTACACTTATAATTATCATCCAAGTTTTTCGGGGATTCTTCCAGTTCTTTTGCTACTTGATGTAGCCAATTCATAAGCTTTCTGTGTTCCTTCTTTGAAAGGGAGGAAAATTTCTTGAGATTAATGGAGGCTATTTTCTTCATAATTATTCTTTAGGTATTAAAATCATTCAGTGCTTACTAGCGAGTTCTCGGGCTTGAGTTATATCTGGGTGTTCTGCGGGAGTGGGAGGGAAAGGACGAATATAATACCAATCCATTGTTTCGGTCTCGTACCTTATTCAGTGAAGTTGTGCCTTTGCTACCCAATTTATTCAATCATTTGAGAAGGAATATTCCTCACCTACCTTGTATTCGTGATGTACGGTAGTGGGGAGAGCTTTGATTTCATCGCGAGCTATTGAATAGCCTCTGGACATATCGCTAAGTGCCTCTAACACCGCTTCTTTTGAAATGAGTTCTTGCATATGATTATTTGATGAGTGAGTGGATATAAGTGATACATTCTTCGGATTGGTCGTCTATTGGCTTTCGTTTTTCATGCCAGAGCATACAGATTACTGAATTTATTTCTCTCCATTCTTTTTTATCTTTTCAATCGAGCCAAGTTTGGTTCTGGTCGTTGTAGTCCAAGACGTTTCAAATATATACAGGATGTCCAATAATCTTTTCTACTCTATGTAGTCTTGTAGACTGTCAAAAATGCCTGTTGTTTCTAATGACTTTGTTATACATTTTCTCATGTATTGGAGACTCCATGAAAAAGAATTCTGAATTTCACTTCGTAGTAACTATCTCGACTATATCTTCATAAGAGTAAAAAAATCATTCTCTTACTCTTACAGGAATTTTCACGATTCAAGAAACTACATGAGGAAATAATTGGCTTTCGTATTGTCCATATCTTCCTAGAATCTTACACCCAAACGTCAATTCCTTATTCGCTATCTTCTCATATATTTCAGAGAGCATTTGTTCTTTAATCATATTCTTTATTTTTTAGATATTAAAGTAAATCAAATATACAAAAACAGTGCCATAAATGCACACCAGAATGTTATTCGTCAAATAAATAAAACCCCATCTGGTCATAATATTATTATTGGAGAATCTAGAAAAAATCATATACCATAGAGAACACCAAGTATCAACGCTCATCCCAAAGAAACTATTCACATGAAACACATGATGAAAAAAGGAGGAATACAAAGTAATTCAAAAATCTTGTTGAGTGTCATATCCTTTATGTTAAGGGGTTAAATAGGGGCTATCCGAGTAGAGCATTCATTTTTATAACATCTTCCTTATTCATGACTCGTTCAGGTGGTGCATTATTTTGTGTCTTTGGCAAATCATCGAAAAGAGAATCTACTGTTATGTGGAGTGCTCTGCATAATTTCCTGATATGCAATACTCATGGATTTTTTGTTGCTCCCCTTTCTATCTTTCAGAGAGTGTTATAGTCCACTCATGATATTTTCGCAAGCTCTACTTGTGTGAGTCAAAGTCTTTTTCGGACTGTTCAAAAGTGTTTGTACATCATAGTTATAAATGTTTATGGTAATCGAAGTATTGTTTCTTTATCAGCTTCTTCACCTCCCTTTGGTGACATACTGGGCATTTCTTTCATGTAGCTAGAATTACTCTGTCACATCAGCACCAACTCTTAGCTCTTCTATACTTTCACTTCATAAGTTATTCGTTAGGTTGTAAAATCTGTGCCACCACTTCCTTGTAGAGGATTCTTCTTACTCCTGACATGAGAGTAGGAGAGGGATTGTTGAGTGAGTTTTCTAAGAGAGAGACTGTGGGGTCTGTGAGATGGAAGGGGATTGTATTAGTCATAGTTGTAGAGTTATGATCACTTCGCCTTCTTATAGGCGGAATAAATGAGGGGGTAACAGAGGAGTTCCTTGGGGCAGTTTGCTATCGGGATCCGTGCCGCATCAATCATCTTTGAATCAGGTTCACCTATACCCTGCCACTCCTTCTTAATTGAGACCTCGAAGAAGTCATTCTCAAATCCGAGTTCTTCCATATGTCACCGGTAAGCATCCATAGAAATCGATGTGTGTCGTCTGGTGCGGTTCACGAAGTTGGCAATCTCTGTATAATCTATGTATGCATAACCCCCCTGTACATAAGCCTCAGCATATCGCCCCGTCAAGTACTCTTTGATGATCTTGAGAAATACTATTGCTTCCCCATTAAGATTGAAGTCATCGACCTGTCTCATCATCATACCCCTGCATGTCCTTTCAATATCCTTTTTGTACTGAGGGGCGAAGGCGACAGATCCCGCATACATGAGAACGATATTATCGATGATACGTTGTGGAAGTTTTGGATCCTGAAAGAGTTTGTATCATTCTTTCACGGCACTTTCATACTGTTCCTTGGAGACTGTTGAGTAATATGAGTAAGCAAAGGAATGGAGGAGGTCAGTATTCTTCTTGATAAAGTTTGCGACTCACCCCTCGGCACCACTTCAATTATTGAAGAGACTTGAGTGGGTGACAATCAAGCATCGAGATCTGATAGACCCGGATGATGAGATGTCTTCCCCTTCCATACAGAGCTGAGTGCGAAACTGATAATGAACCGTGCTACTGTCTGCCCTTCCCTTCGAGAACTCTCCTTCATCGAATACGAGACGGATGATGGCATCCTTTTCATCGACGTATTTCATAGTAGTGCGATATTCCTGAAGAAAGAGAGGCAGTCTATTCATACTTGCACACGCAGCTTTCATTGCCCAGAGGGTAGTATTGCTGATATCAAGTGCTTTAGTAACACCAAACATTTTCCCGATCATACTCGACATTGTACTCTTTCCTGACATCGTAGTTCCTGTGATATAGATATGAGGCTTGCTGATATCTACATTAAAGAGTGAGACTCATGCCATCATCGATGCGATGAGTAGAGGAGTGTATGAATTATCCCCCTTATATAACTTCTTGAAGAAGTCATGGTATTCATCCCATCCTTTCAAATTAAGGGTATTAAATCTTGGAACCTGATTACTCGCCTCATCACTATTATCAATCTTGATACCGTCATTTCCTCCGAGAAAATAGAAGCCCATCTTTTCATTCTTTGGATACCACCGTTTCGTCTCGACGTCCAACACTCAATCTCCATATACCATGATTTGCATACCCTTATATTCGTTGAGTCCATAGCGTGGGTAGGTATATATGGTTGGTACTCTTGTTGCCGAGATCATCTCATGAATGAGGTTGAGGTGAGCCTTGGGAGCTGTAAGGTGGAATGGTCCATACTTGAGAATGGAATCCGCAAGAAGCATCTCAGAAGCCTTACTCTTCCATTCTATGAAGTCAACTCTCCGGCCGAGACCATTCACGAGTGATACGATATAGACGACCTCTTGACCTGGACGGGCTATCTGATAGTGAACGTGAATGAGAAAGTCTGTAAGTCTCACGAGTTGATCCTTGGCTCCGAGTGTGTAGTACCCACCATTCTTTTCAATGATTGCGGGAGATTTTGCTACAACTCATGTCAGTAGATACTCGCTGATCCCATCGCTATCGGTAATGAACTCCCCGGCAAACTTTTCATTGAAGAACTTATAAGCTCACTCAACAGATCCAAGAGCATTGACAGCATAAGCAAATGGCTTTCCGATACCTGGAACGAGATTGAGGGCTGGATCACAAGCATCAGTAGAGTTGAGTCCGGCGATCACAGTCTCTATTTGGACGGTCTCATTAATATATATTTCTTGATCCTGGTTGATACTATCTGATAAGAGAGGAAGATGGAAGATAGAAGCAATCCCACTATAATCAAGTATAAATCCACGTGTATCGATGGAGGTACACTGATCCTCAAATATAGTATAGAGTTTTGTTTCAGCTTGATAGAGATCCGCGAGATATCCGGCAGCAAGATAATATCTATTCTTCGTAAATGCCTTTGGGAACATGAATATATAATGCTCGCCCTCAGATGTATCACGAACTTGATATGGTTCTATGCCATACACTTCTTTCACGAGAGCTACACGATCTGCTTGAGGGGATACAACCACACAGGTCTTATATCATACGATATCATTCCCAACAAACTCGTGCATAAACTCATAACCAATCTGCCCTGTAACCTTTATATCTTTTCGGAACTGTTCTATACTCGACTGTATCACTGCGGACTTCGACGAGAGCGTGTATCAGGTAAAGATTTTCATAGAAGTATCAGAAGAATGAGGTAAAATTATTTATTTTCTGGGAGCTCATATAACGTGAAGGGCGAGGCTCATTCTTTTTCCATGAGAGCAAAGACTTCCGTAAGGTCTTTCATGAGATTATTCTTTCCAAGACGTTCTGCATATTGCTTGATCCAGAATCCACCCTTCGATGAATCTCAGCAAAGTTGCAGGCGATACTTTCATTTGATAAACATATACCAGTGTACTCCTGTTTCTGAGGGGCGATCCTTTACGGTGCGGAGGTGGAGTTTATTGACGTAGGCCATATCAGAAAATTTAATAGGGAAATATATTACGAATTAAGTGGGAAATTACCAGTCTGGATAGAAGTATTTATCTTGACAATATCATTCTGTAATGAATGTTGGTACATAATAGAGCTTAGGATCAGCGTGTTTTGGCGGTTCTAATGCTATTTGATACACCGCCCCAGGATCGAGCATAGGGACGATAAGGTTGTCCAGTGAGATCGATGGTGTGTATGACCAATCCATTGAAGAGATCTTTGGATATAGTGACTTCTGGGGTATTCATGATGCGATAGTAATGTGATTAAAAATGTTTGGCGGGCGGTGCTGGTATTGCCATGACCTCACCTTAATCTTATAGAGGTATATGAAGAAGGGCAGGTACTCTGGGTATTCCCCGTAATGATCTTTGTATCGCCCAAGCAGATGGTCTAGACGGGTGAGGAATGCGAGTATGTCTTGTTTCTTTTGATGATAGGCCATATTAGAATTGTAAGAATTTTTGAATCGCTGTCCCCACCGAGCACCCCTCCATACCGATTATAAAGTCTATAGCGGAACCTCATTTATTGCAGCCAAAACACTTGCATGTATTGGTCTTATCATAGATCATAAATGATCAAGTTTTTTCTTTATGCGCTGGGAAGGGACAAGGAATGAGTGAACCTGGTCGTGCCCGAGGGGGCAATGTCACATACCTTGCGACCACGTCCCGTATAGGGATTTCCTGTTTCTTTCTGTCAAGATCTTCCTTTGTGTTCTTGAGGGTAGGATTATGCCGTTGTCTCAGTTCATACTCAAGCCTGCGGATACAGGTTCTTATATGCTCATTCTGCTCTTCTTCGAAGAACTTATTTATAATTTCATCTACTTCCGCCTCGGGGATATCAAGTCGATGGCTCATGTATTGTGAGAATGGTTCTCATTTAAGCCATACCTCCTCTACTTTGACAGGGCGGGTGAGTTCCTTACGCTTGTCCTGGAGGATTATACGTATGTCCTCATCCGTCATGGTGCCGAAGGGTGGTGCTGACTTGAGTTGGTATTCTATCGGGATAACCATCGGATCAGGGCGGATCGCCTCAAGTGCAAGGATTGATGTGGCTCGTATGATGTGGTTATGCATCTTGCGGTAAAGAATTATAGAGCTGTGATACCTGCATCATAGAGGCCATGGCATTTGAAGGGCGGTCGGGGATAGTAGTGTGTGACCCCGTAAGTATACTACCCGTATTTCTATCAAGAATAGTATGGCACATGAGTATCTCAAGTCATTGTTCTTTGGCAACACCCCCCATTCGTATCTCGTATTCGGCGACCTGTGATTCAAATTTTTCAAGCATAGTGGTTATAATTTCTTTATTGAGCATGCCCCGCCTGGACGACCGGGCAGATCTCATTTGATATAGTAAGGAGTACCTGGTCTAAGGATATTTGATATCTTCGGTGTAGGGGTTACCTTATCTGAGTAGTAGCATGGGCCATTATGCCAAGCGTTCGGTCATCTAAATCTACAATTCATTTCGTCCGTAACTGTGTACACGCCTTCACAACCGACGTCTCAGGTAAGCGCAACTTTGTCACCGAACTTAACCCCGATCTTATTGCGGATATCCACAGTAAGTGCCATTGTTCCTCTTCAGGTAGCGTGTGCCTTACATGAGTCTTTCCCATCTGCCGAGATGCACGGATCACCATCGTTTTGTTTTTCATCTCAGAGTGCATAGTGAGTAAAGTAATAAGTATTTTCTTCAGCTGCATTGGCTACTGGTATAGCTGTTCGTTTCTTTTCAAGTGCTAACTCTTTGAAGCGAGTAACGTATCGTACACTTTGCCATACGCCATCATACATTCTTCTAAGTTCAATATGTGTGTGCCATCCAGTCGTAGCACCTGAGAGATCCGCGTGAGCAAATCGTACTCATGTTTGTATAGTATCTCCAACCTTCCACTTACTGTCGAGCACTGTATGGCCGAAGTACCATCTGGAAGATCATGCCAACCGTTCATCAGTTCAATCTTTGAAGGAAAGGATAACAAAGTTTCAGAGGAGTGAGTCTGTTCAGACTGATTCGATGACGTATTCTTTCATATCATTCAAATAGTCTGGAGCATAGACACCTTGGCCTTCGAACCTGCACGCGATATCCGTTGCATACATACCGCCGCGCTCTGGACGAACGTGGTCATCTTCGCTTTGAGATATTGCACACTTTCCTTCATCAACAAGGTACTTAGGGACAGTAAGGAAGAGATCGTCAGGCGTAAACTTCCTTTGAGATTTCCAACAATCAGTTGCTTGTCGGTAGCGTTCGGTATCAGAAAGGTTTTGATATAGTCCTGAGCTAGTAGCTCACGATCCACCCCCGCTCACTGAACTTCATCCCAGATTCAAATAAGTCTCTTGTACGAAGCATCCATCGTAGACTTTGTTGTTATGTTCAATGGTTTTACTGAGAAGGGATTCTTTTTCTTGGGTACTGTAGAGGTACCCGAAGACTGCGATTGAGATGATGAAGATTGAGGTAACATATTTTTTCATTGAGGTTATATTAGTAATAAATTATTTATTGATAGCAGTTCACCATACTTCTGTAGGTGGTGATTCCAGCATATGATAAGAGTAGAACATAGCGTTGCACGCGAGATGATAGATATGCGGGAGCCCGGAGTCCGAATCTATTTCTTCCCCCTTCATGAGTGCAGCCTGATGTCGCATCTGCGAGTCAAGAACTGTATTGCGATCCATGGGTTTCTTCCAATTATCGGGAGAGTATTTCTCTGCCCCAAACTCAAGAACCTTGATGACTCATTCAATGAAGGGTATATGAAGGAGGTGCCACTGAAGCTTTCACTCGTTGTACCGAAGGGCCTTGTGATCAGTCATCATAGTATTACTTATTAAGAAATAAAGCCAGCGCCCCGAGAACTCCAACCATCAATAGGAGCATTCATATAGAGAAAAGTCTGAAACTCCTATCGACTCTTTCCTCTGTAGTAGACCAACCTCGCTTAGTGATTCTACGAACTTCGTTAATATTCCCTGTCTCCTGGTAAACCTTATTCATCCTCGCAACCTGAGCCTGAGTTAACTTTTTCATATAAATAAAAGTAATTAAATAGAAAGATGACGCTTCATATACTCCAGGTATGTTTCAAGCCCTCCTTGAATACGGTCAGCAAACTTTTGGAAATCAGAATCAACCTTGATATCCTTATCAAGGATGTCATTAATATTTCCAATCCATATCCAGTCTACGTTTTCATCGGAAAGATATCAGACGTGAAGGGTTTGAAGTGAGTGGCCACCAAAAGGGTAGAGTACAAAGGTACATATGCGCATATCGTAGGCTACGATATAAAAGAGCGATGAGATCTGGATTACATCCTGATCTTCGATGTCCTGGTTCTGTGCGTGGTAGACTAACATATTGTATGATAGTTATTGAATAGAAACCTTCCCCTCCGGGTACGCCCGCCGCTGTACTAAGTAATCAATTATTTCCTGATGGCTCCTACCGCGCCGCTCTTTCCTAGATGTATACCCGCGATATCAAACTAAACTACTAATCGCATGAGTATAACACATTGTCTCTCCGTTTAGAATAACATTAACTGTCCTCCGAGTATTTAATGATTGCTCAAATTTTGTGACCCATATACAATTATCTTTACAGTAATTTCAATTCACATCAATACGTTCTATTGTTGTATTACTTTGACCATACTTTCATAAATGTGCTTCGTATGAGGCATACATATCATCCCTAAATTCCTGCAAACTTCCCCACTCACACTTAATTCCTCGCCCTCCATAATCTTTATATGACTTATTGTTTATATTATTACATCGCTCCATAATGTGACGGTATTTTTTCCCAAAAGGAGTCTTACTTTCTCAATGAGTCGTATACCTTTTCTTTCTGTACTCGATAGCATAGCATCCACAAGAAGCACTATTCCCGGAAGTAAGATCGCGTCACGGAATATTCTTTCTAACTCAGCATGAACATATGCAGTCATATGTTATCTGTCCCCATTTACGAATGGGAGAAATATTTTCAATAACTAATCGACCAAAGATGTCTCATATGTTTAGCATATATACAGTATATGGAAGTTATAGTTAATTACAAATCTTTATTTTTCCTGTGGGGTACGTCTGCTTATAAGTGCGGAGTCTAGACTTAGATTGATTATTAAGTATTCACACCATATGATCTGTGACCTCGTAGAATTCCGCTTGCGGCTTGGATGGGTGGACTCTTGATAATCTTCCTACGAATTGCTCGACTGAGGTTGTAAACTTTATTGGAGTAGTAAGGATTGCAAATGATAGTTCTGGAATATTAAACCCGGTTCCTATTATTTGTACCGATCAAACTATCACGCAGTCTCATTGATATCCGATTACCTCACTCCGTATAGTCTCGCGATCTTCCTTGCTTACTTCTCCAATCATCAGGTATGTCTTCAATCATTTCTCTATGAGCATTGCCTCCAGTGTACGAGCATGAGCTACATGTTCGCAGAACACGAGTCACTTCCTTCATTTGATATTCTTGACGACCGTATTTACTATGAGTGTATTCCTTTTTTCTGCGGTATACATAGCCTCCTTGAGTTTATGAAACTCTTTAATATCATCGAGGTAGTAATTAAAATCAGAGAGTACTTGGTTGTAGTTTGGCACATGGATTTGTATTCATTCGGTAGTTATTTCTTTTCAGAAGTATAGTTTGAATATAGCATCCTCCATATGATTTACTTTCGGGGTAGCTGTAAGTCAGAAGAGATACTGAGGGGATACATTTCCAAGCCATTGCATCCTAGCATCTGAAAAGTATGTATGTGCCTCATCAAAGAATATTGTTCAGAAAGAACGAAGCTCTTTCTCTGATATCTTATCACGAGATTCTATGCTGACTACTGTTATCCGATCATCCCATGTATCTAATACCTTTTTAGAAACCTTTGTTCCAGAAATCTGAGTGGGGGTGATTCATAGAAATCATTCAATGTCACTTACCATCTGAGACATGAGACTCAGATCTTTCATTACGATGAGTGTCTTGCGTTTAAGCCTACGTATTCACTCAATAATAATGATAGTCTTCCCAGATCATGCACCAGATTTTATCAGGCCAGTACCGGCTGATTCTAACTGATTAACAACAACTTCTTGATAGTCATGCAGAGTAATCGTACTTTGTGGAAACTCTATGTCTGGATAGTTATATTCAAAAACAAATTGTTCTGGAATATAAGATCTAATACCCCCCGGAACCTTGACATACCCATCCACTCCACTATCTTCTGTGTAACACTTGATTGTGTCGGGCATCTTCTTCGCCCTCCAGATATTACCGAGCCGGAGTTCATTCATTTTCTTTAAGTTCTTGAGGGTGAATGTTTTGATATGCTTTGCTTCGAACACATCCTTGCGGATATAGGTGCCAGTATTATTTGCTCGGTAGGGTGGATTCATTGGTAAACTTATTAAGAATTTTCTCCATGAGTGCGGGGAGTGTACTAGCTTGTAGCTTCATGATAGTTGCCCCTGTGAGTGGGTCAACAAACCCGATCCACTTTCCTTTGAATACTCATAGGAATGCTTGGAATTTAGTATGTTCCCATCCTGCAAAGAGTTTTTCTGTTTCTATAATTGGAAGGATATTCTGATCCACGTTTCCATCTGCAACAATAAGTCTCGTAGTATTAAGATGTCATGTGTCGGTCGGGCGTGCCCCGAGAATATTATAGTCGTGAGTCCGGCAGAATGTAAGTATCTTATTCATTAGAGGTTTGGGTTATCGCGAATAGATTGAAGTTGTTCTGGGCCTGAGATATCGAGGAAGGCTTGGCATTCTTCTCGGAGTCGAGCGATGGTCTCAAGACCTGACTTGATATTAAAAGTACTAGCTACTGTACCGTCATTATTGATATAGAGTTCGCAGTATGCCTGATTGGAAAGATCTGCTATAGTATCGATACGTGCGAGGATGTCTGCTCGAGGGGTGTTCATATCTGGAGGGGGTTATAGAATTTCAAATCAATCGTCAGCAGAATCATGAGTATTCGCTGCGCGAATAGCACTGACATCTGACGGCATCTTCAGAGTAACAGCAAAGCTAGTCGGGTTTGAAAGGGCTTCCTTGAGACGGTCGATATCCTTTTCAATCATAGACCATGCGAAGTCGAGAACATCCTTTGTGATACGGATGACGATACATTGCCCGTCATGAGCGATGACGATGAGTTCTCCCTCGTAGTCCATGTCCCCGTTGATTGCCCGGTAGAATGCAAGCTGGCGGACATATCTATTATAGGGATTAATGAATCCTTTGAAAGAGATATCTCTCATGAAGTTGAGCATAGATCATACACACTTGATATCAATGATAAGTTTGTTCTGTCGGTCGATGATATCAGCTTTTCCTTTGAGACGACGAGTGTCATCTTGGAGGGTAACTTGCTTATCGGAACGCTTGATGAGATCAGTGAGGGTCTCGAGGGGTGAGTATTGGAATGACTCAGCCCGGTCAGTAATAGTCTGCATAGCATCCCACATAGAACCCGTGACTTCAATCTTCCCGTCCTTCACACCTTCTTCAGAACGCTTCGATACTTTGATATAACTGTTCTCGAAGTTATCCCCTTCAGTGATATGCTTATCCATAGCATATCCGATAGTAATGAGATCTGATTCGGGGCGGGTTGGGTTGATGACTGCGTGGATGTTGTAGGTAGGTGACCCGTAGCAATCGTACTGTGCGAAGTTGCTCAGTGTAGATTGTGTGAGATATGAGGGGTCTCAATAGCGGGAGTCGAGGGGGAGTGAATACATAAATTATACTATAAAAAATTAAGAGCCTTGAACCGCTGGTATATAAGGGCAGTAGCATGTACATCATGCCGGCAATATTCTTGTATGAGAGGGAGCTGTCAGGTATCATAGTACTCTTGGACTTCACTGCCATGCATGATATCTTTGGGGGTTGGAATCTGGAGGTGAATAGATACATCTTCAAGCGATGACATATTGAGTGTCGGGCCTTGATATACCCGGGCGAGATCAAGAAATAGATCATCGAGATCCCATGGTTTCTTCCCTTTGAGTTTCAGGGTAGGAGGTACTGGGATACCATGATGGAGTCATCGCTTGATAATGAACGGGAGATCAAAGGTAAGAATATTCCATCATGAAAGAATATACTTATCCGCGTAGGTATAGAACTGTTCAATCATTTCTTTCTCAGTACCCTCAAGAGTCTTGACTTGCACTGTATTATCTGCCGAGATTCTACCAATAGAAATTGTTATCACTTGATTATATTCCGGGAGAAACTTAATGCGATCTATATTCCCTTCCTTGCGATCTATGAACGCTTGATACTGGTCGGGGAGGGTATGATCATAGGAACACTCGATGTCAAAGAATAGGATTGGTTTCATAAAACTTCAGGGGTTAGGAATGTATATCGGGAGAGTGAAGTGGACAGGACTCGAACTTGCATTGGCATGTAATGCTGCCAGTTTAGCCGTCGCAACTCCTTCACGATTGTTGCTGTTAACTTACCACTTCACCCTCCAGACATCACACTATATAATGTATCTTTAAAATAAAAGACGTGGAGGGCTCTCATTGGTTTAATGCAATGCTGTCAGTTTACTTCGTGCAGGGAAGGGGATTATGGATATGTCTCGCGATAATATATAAGGTATATAGCCTTGGGGCTCTTGCCAAATTCATTACCAAGAGATTCGTATGTCTCGCCTGCCCGGACACGTTCGGCTATGGATTTATTGCGTGCACGGTTGGCTAGGTATTTTTGGTTTCTCATTAGTCAAACATATCAGTATCCGCTACCGTGACGGGTTGGTCCCATGTAGGATCCGGAGCCTTTGATTGCTTGATAGAATAGTTCTTTGCAAAACTCATCCCAAGCTTTGTCTTTCCTGGCTCTGCACCAAGCGCGCCCTTATCCTGATTATAGAATCCATCAAGGGTAATGAGTGCCTTGTGTCCTACCTTGAGATTCTTAATACCATTGCTATAGCGGGTATTCTTAGAAGGAAGGCCAACATAGACGACTCCTTCGGGAGTATCAAGTTCTGCGACGATCTGTTCTGCGAACTGACCTTGTGCTTCCTTGATATGATACCCTGTGAAGATTCATTGGGCCTTGTCTCCTTGCTTAGTAAACTTCGCCCACCCACCCGACGCCACTTCCTCCATATCATCATTAGACATAGTCTTATAGATAAAAAAATAAACTTATTCGTATAATCGAACATATCCATTGTATGGATTTCTCCTAAAAAATCAAGAAGAAAGTTGGGGATTAAAATTTAGTAATAACTTTGGACTGGATATTGACCTCAAGTTCTCAATCTTTGCGTCAGTTAGCAAGTCGCACTACGTTCATATTGATTCATGATATATCTACAAAGATGAGATTGTCATAATCAAATCATGCTTGGCTTGCAATAGACTTTGCTTCTTGGATCTGAGACGAGTATATATCTATGAGTATTCTACGTTGCTGTCGAATAGCATCGTCGGATTGAATTTCAAGACTTGCGATTCTTCCGGCAATTTCAATATAATTTTCACTAAGGGTGGAAATACTATTTGATTGTATGCTGGTTGTGTAAATGGATATTCACCATAGGATACATAGAATTACTACAATGAAGGGTGTGTCTCTGTGCATAGAATTAAAGCTTAGAAAAATAATCTGATTGCTCAAGCAGGATCTCCCGGGTGAACATACCCCATAGTCGGTGGCATCTGCGTTCCTTGGCGGGTGAGTAGTCGTACCCGATGAAACATTGCTCGCAGTATGATACGATTGCTGGTGGGGAATTGTATGGATGTTCTGCTTGAATGGTGAGGGGTAGAAATATAAGGAGGGTAAGCATATGTATATAAGTTAGAATGGTACCGCAAGTAAATCATAGAGGGAATCGTAACGGGTAATCAGTCGGTATCATTTTTTGGGTTCGATCCGGATGATTTGATGAAAGTCCTCTAGGGGTTTCACTTGTTCCGGGTCTGTTGTATGAAAGGTTTCAATGGTGTTACCATTTGCATCGATGGTGGAGTAGTGGGTGTGCATACTAAAGTGGATAAAGTTTAAGAGTTTTCTTACGGGCTACCCAATAAGCCTTGGCGGGTGTCATCTGGATAGACTGTGCCCAGTGGTATATGGTTTGAAAGTATTGAGTACGGATAGGATCCGTGAAGGGTGTGTCGTATTGTTTAATCATTGTCGAGGTTGAGATTATCGGATAAATCTTCGAGTTCGGATTCGAGGTCGTCGATGAAACGGGAGAGATCAAGATTATACCGGAGTCTTTCGATAGATTTATTCGTGTCCCGGATAAAATCCTTGACGTCGGACTTATATTCTGGTTTGGATTCTATATGCCAGGGTTCAGGCAATTTCCCGGAGGTAACTCCGTTCTCTACTTGCAATGCAATATCACGTAGCATTTGAGGGGTAATATCGTGGTTGGTTTCGATGGTGAGGAGCATATATTATAAAGGTACGTTATCAAATAAATGCTGGGCCGTCTGGCGGGGATAGTTGAGTCATGTCATGTGGTCACGTGCTGTATCCACGTCGGTCTCAATGCTATATAAAGGGTCGATTTCTTGGAGGAGTTTCGATACAGAGGTAGGGAGAATCTGCCAGTGGTCAGGAGTATGTCCAGCAAGCAATCATGTAGCTTCCATATAATCCGCTATATGTCTGAGAGTCTGAGGCGAGATGTCTTGAGGGGTGTCTATTTTGATGAGTTGCATAATGCTATAGATTAGGGTATGGAAGGGGTCTTCATTCTACAAGATCAAGTTCTGCATACTCTTCCTCGATATCATACTGAAAGACGCGGTATGATGTCGGGGAATATCACTCAATATATGCTTCTCTTTTTTCTTTCGTTGGGAATAGAACGGCGGGAATACGATTATAGTTCAGGCGATATATGTCGGTGATGAGGATTCAGTAAATTGTTTTCATGGTGTTAGATAGGTGAAGAATTAGTAATGTCGATCAATGTCGGATTCAAGAATAACAAGGTCAGTTAGACAGGCTTTATAGTCTCGGACCTTTCCTTTCCCTGTATAGATGGAGTATATGGGATTGTATTTGTTACGGAGTAGGATATCCTCGGTGTATGATAAAGAAAACTCCCGTATCTTTCTACCTTCTTTATCAGTTAGTATGTAGATATATCCACATGATGTTCAAGTAATAGCGATGATAGTAGGCATATAGAGTGAAGAATTATATAATATAAAGTTTTGTATAGTTAGGATTCTCTCAGCGTTTCCATACGCAGTGCATATATTCGATAGAATCTGTTGCACCTTTGGCGAAAGAGATTCGTTTGTGGTGAACGTAAGTCTCGATAGGCATATGAGATTGGAAGAACGGGCGTCGAGCTTTGGAACCAAAGAAGTTGAGGCGGAGTAGCATGATGACATATCACCCTGGAAGACAGATATCAAGTGACTTCTCAATGATAGGAAGGGCAAGGTTGAAGGGGGGATTCGTAATAATGAAGTCATATAATGGATTGTTCCAAGCGGACAGAAAGTCGGTGTGGTACATGGCGGGGGAGTCGGGGCGGATGTCATTCGTGATAGCCGTAGGGATGTTGTTGGTATATAGAGAGAGAGCTTCAGGATAACTCATTGGATTGGCGGGTACAATAGTGCCGTCAGGTAGAATGAGTTCGGGATTTCCTCATGCGCAAGGATCGAGTATTGATTTCTCGGATAAGATAATCTCGGGATGATTCGCGAGGAATACATTAAGGAAGGTTCGGATGTCATCGATGGGTGTAACGTAGTAGTCGGAGGTATGGGTATCCCGTGAGTCAGAGCGGTTAGTTGATGACATAAGTGTTTGCGTGTGATAATATAAATTATTCAGCCATATCAGCGAGGTAGTAGATAGCTTGTGGATTCTTATGGTATTTTCTCAGGAGTGTGACAAGATTATAATCCCCCGGTGACTCTTCGATTCATATTTGTTTGAGAGTGTGAGCATCACTTTCATCACCGTGTTCAGGGATAGTAATTATATGGGCACATTCGTTCTTGTATGTGATAGGTTGGATAGACATAGTATATTAAAATTAAGAAAAGGATTACGGATATTTTTCATATAAGTATTCTACATGATAATGTTTTTTCATAAGCTGTTTGATTTTTGCAAATACTTTTTGACTAGGAAAGTCGGCCTGGCTCCAGGTCTTTTCTATCCAAAAAACTTTTGGATTAGTATCATCATCTAGGATAATTGAACCGTTGTCTAGATTGAACCATTGATATACTGATTGTAGTATCTTTGTATTGCGTGGGTTTTCAGAAAAAAGCATGGTGTTTGGATTGGTAAACATAGTGTTGGGGAATTAGGATTATACAGGATATGCTTTGCGATATAGTTGGATAGCTATTTTTATAGGGTATCCAATATATTTTTTACCTTCTATATTGATAGTGCCGTTCGGATATTTATATGCATAAACTCCATTGCGGACTTTTGTTTTTGATATGGGTGTTGAAAATAAATCTTGCATAGGGGTAAAGGTAAATATTAAAAGGCAAAAGTTCACTCGATCTTTTTGATCTCGAAAGTTTGACGGGCTTGTGTGTTTTTCTGTAGCTGTTCCATAACTTTGCGGGCTTGTGCTTCGGTCTTGAATAATTTCCCGCGTCATGAATAGGAAAATCTAAAACCTGTTCCGCGATAGGATAGTATAGTTGAACCACCATAAAGAATCTTGAAGGCGTGAGCTTGTTCTTTTTTTGGACGGGCGATGATTGGCTTGGTCCGTGCTATATCCCGGAGTATTCTATCCATTTGCTGTTCACTCATAGAGATTCGATATCATGCTTGCAGTTTCTCAATAAGTTCCTCTTCGGATTTTGCATGATCAAAAATCATTTTCCCCTCTACATATTTTGTAAGTTCTATTGATGGTTTTATTTCGAGATATTCTTTAATAGTTATAGTTGGAGCAGAGAAATATGAGAGCATATTTTTTATCTTTCCCCCCGGTACTTTTGAGGAAAACCAATATTGACTTGAGCCGTCGAGAAAGTCTATGAAATTTTTGAATTGCTCTCTAAAGTCTTTGTCATATTCAGAAGTCGAGCGGACTTTTTCAAGATAAAAATTCTCTATATACTGTCTTACGTTTTCTTTTATTTCTGATTCTGTTGCTGATATCTTATGTGGTTGTGGTTGCTCTTTGTTTCTTGTGTTGCAAAAGAATGTGGAGGATTCCCACGAGCGCGAGCGTCTACCGGATGAGCCGTTGCGGTTGACTTCATAGCAATTATTGGAGCCGGCCAAGTGGTACGGGATTATGGTATCGTCCGAAAGTTTGATGTTGCATTTCTTATAATAGATTTCGTATGACATAATGATGGTGGTGAAAGGATAGAGATGGTGGGATTGTGGTTTTATGGCGTGCGATACGATGGTAGTATATACTCAAGTGTGGCAGTGGGTATCTTGTCAAGTATAAACTCCTCGATTAGAATATTGATTCCGTATTCTTTTCATGCGTCGCATGCTTCTTGTGCGCTCGAAAAGATACCTAGATTTTCTTTTGCTGGTGAGTCGTGGTTGTCGGTAGTCACCGAAAGGACATAGAGTTTTAGCATGGTTTTAAAATGATTTATTAAGGATAAAGTCTACGGCCTTTTGTGCGAGTTGAAAAGCGTCAATGATATCTTGCTTTTGGTTAGTAGACTTGAGGGATTTAATCCACGATTGGATATAGGCAATTGAGTTTTCAGATACCTTGTTCCCGGTCAAGAGGACGGCGCCGAGTTCTGCAACGAGTTCCTCTTTTGCATAACTTGGACTTCAAAACTTGTGATTCGTGAAAGATTCTTTTTTATTGTGTCTGTTCGTCCTGGACTCGTGACCCGTCGAATGAGTACACTCGTGGGCCAGTACGGCGTTATAGTCGGAGTCGTTCGAGAAATGTCAGAGGGCGGGCATATATAGCACGTCGCGAGAGGGTGAGTACGCGGGCTCCCCTAGTTCAAGCGGGATTTTTTCCCGTGTCATGTAGTCAGTAAGTGTTTGGAGTGGGGATATCGTGGAGGTTTCCGGCGTTGGGAAGTCGATACCTATGATATCGGATTGTTCGAAGACTGTATAATATCGGTGGCCTAAAAAATCCTTGTCGCGTGTCACGTCGCCGGGCTTCGTGTCTTTCTTGTCTACCATGAGAGCATAGACGACGGGCAATCCTTTCGCACCTTTCTTGACTTGACCGCCTAGCTCTGTCACTTGCTTATATGTAAGAAAGTACGTGCCTATATAATTGAGATAGGAGTTATATCCCCGGTATGGTTTTTTCGTGATAAAATTTTGCGCTTGTGTGGTGCTCCAGGTACGATGCCAATTAATGCGAGGGCCTGTGATTGCGTCAATAATGACGTCGAGGATTTGAGTTTTCATAAGTGTGAAAAATGGTGAAGAGTAAAGGGAAAGTGCTGGCGTGGTCGCGGGCTATGCTTCGACGGGTATTAATTGACACTCGCGGTCGACGTCGTCGGTAATATTATAAAGGGGATACGTTTATAGTTGGCGCTTGTGTGTCTTCGGGATTCAGTATATCACTGAAATATATTGCTTCGAAATTACAATCAAAATATGTATTGATAATATCCAAAAGATTTTTCTCTGTGTATTCGATAAGTGGATAGTCTTGGACTTTGTTGTTCTCGATATTGTTGATTCTGTTGACAAGGTTTTTATAGTTGTAGTTGTTCTGGGCTTGTGTCGTGTTCATGGCAAAGTCGCATCTCATTTCCGTATTATCTTTTCGTGAATAGATACCGTTGTTGGTTCACACTTCGATAAAACATTTATGATTATATTTGTTTCTAAAGTATGCGCGCGTGCGGTGATTGGATATATACCCGGGTTGAGCGGTGAAGTTCATTCCCATATTCACAAAGAATATTGTGTTTGGTTCGGATATATTACCGGCAAAAGGTTTTAATGTTTCCATATGGTTGGTAGGTAAGGATTAGAGGGGTTACTTCGTAAGGGCGGGTATGAGCGGGGAAAGTGAACCGGAGGATATCAGGGCATTGAGCTTGTCAGTAGTTACATGAAAAAGCTTGTTGCCTTGCGGGGTTCGGATATCGTTGAGATTATCCAGGAGTACTGTGCGTCCGGTAGCAGTAATGAAGGTTTTCATAAGAGTAAAGTAAAAATTAAAATGAAGGACCGGAAAGGATAGTGATATTTTCGATATCGAGTTCTTGCATTGCGTACTCGCTTGCTGTCTTGTGAGCATTGCGCAATGATGACGCGTGTATAGTTCTCGTATATCTATCACTTGGAATGAGAGTATTATAGAACTCTATAATATATACATTTGTTTTCATGGTAAAAATAGTAAAGAGTAAAAAGATCGTTGAGATTTTTATTGAGATTATCCAGGAGTACCGGGCGTCCGGTGAAAGTAAAAATTAAAATGCAAGTGGCTCTATTATTTTTTCCTCGGCAACGTATCATTTTTTTCCTATCTGTTTTCTTGTACCATCCCAAAGGAATTGTACACAATCGTAGGCGTTGCCGTCAAGATGCGAAAATTTTATTTTCATAATTTCATCGTATGTTTTTGCTAATGCAATGGCCTGTATAATTTGCTTGTATGTTTTCATATGGTGTAAATTATAAGATAGTAATAAGATACGGAAGGACTAAAGCTTGAGGGAATGGCTTGAAGTATTTACGGGCGGCGTATTCTTTTGCTTGAAGGGCGGATATAGTCTTGCCTGATTTATTGATGCAGGAAACTTTACATACTGTAGTATTGTCTACGGTATTGATGACGGTGTAATATGATTTTTTCATAGGGGTAATTATTTATTAAGGTCGTCTATAGCTTGCACGGCTTTATAGAGTGAATAGAGAGAGAGGGAAAGTGAGAGAATGAATATCATATATGTATTGGTATGAATGAAGTAATAAAGGGCGGAGGTATCATATAGAGAATTGACGGATGAAGGGCGGGCCTTGTGTTTGTCTTGTGTTCTCTATTTGACTCTATAAGTATATCACAATATGTTTTAATTGCAAAGAAAATTTGAAATAATCTTTATAATGGCTTTGTTATGCGGAGTTTGGAGGGTACTTATAGGCGTTGACTTTGTATAAATATATTGTTCAGAGCTGGTTTTTGTGGAATGTTGTACAAATAATGTATACATGAATGGTGAGATCGTGGGAATTTTTTATGACTTGAATGGAATTTTTTATGACTTTTGTTGGAAAATTTATGACTTGAATGGAATTTTTTATGACTTTTGTTGGAAAATTTATGACTTTTGTTGGAAAATTTATGACTTTTG
>ERZ869929.60-NODE-60-length-54583-cov-6.114272_pt1 | contig 54583 bp, 83 predicted proteins | sample MGYA00579312_ERZ869929 | MGnify/ENA primary metagenome ERZ869929 (study PRJEB32216, sample SAMN09231818) | wastewater metagenome | place: USA: Maryland | collected 2016-08-09 | study: EMG produced TPA metagenomics assembly of the PRJNA472060 data set (Reclaimed water... | reverse complement strand
CTGGCACAGCTGGATCAGCTGGTAATGTCGGTGCAACTGGACTTACAGGAGCCACCGGATCTATTAGTAGTACGTTAACGTCTGACATTGACGGTGCTGGGTTTGGAATTGCCAACATAAGTTTTATCACTGCCACAGGCAATGTTACCAGTGCCAATGTTTTTGCCACAAGATTATCAGGAACATTAAGCACTGCGGCTCAACCCAATGTCACATTAGTAGGCACTCTAACTTCATTGAGTGTAAGTGGCAATGTTCAAGTTGGTACCAACATAGGAGCAGTTGGGTTTATTAGTGCTGCCGGTAATGTGGTAGGTGGAAATGTAACAGCGTTGGCCAATATCTCTGGCAACTATATTCTCGGTAATGGCAGTCAACTTACAGGATTGCAAAGTTTTGTGGGCGCAACTGGACTACAAGGTGCCACTGGAGTTACAGGCAATACGGGTGCTACTGGCACACAAGGAGTACAGGGTAATATAGGTGCTACTGGTGTAACAGGTAACATTGGTGCAACTGGTACACAAGGAGTGACAGGTAACGTTGGCGCAACTGGCGCACAAGGAATTCAAGGCAATATAGGTGCAACTGGTACAGCTGGATCGGCGGGTAATATTGGTGCTACTGGTGCCACAGGTGTTACAGGAAATATTGGCGCCACTGGCGCACAAGGAGCAGCTGGTAATACAGGAGCCACAGGACCACAAGGCGCTACTGGTGTCACTGGCAATCAAGGCGCTACTGGTACATTCAGTGGTACACTTACCGCCAACATCAATGGTGGCGGATTCAGTATTAGCGACGTGGCCACGGTAGCGGCTACCACATTAATATCTGCCACTGGCAACGTGCAAGGTGGTAACTTAAGAACTGCTGGATTGATCAGTGCCACTGGCACTATCACTGGATCTGCACTTAGTGTAGGCATCGGTAATGTAACCTGCGGCAACATTGTAAACTCAAATGCCAACGGCGTGGGCAATATTGGATCAGCAAGTTTGTATTTCAACACAGTGTTTGCCAAAGCTACTTCAGCACAATACGCTGACTTGGCAGAAATTTATGTTGGTGACATTAAGTATGCTCCAGGTACCTTGGTAGAATTTGGCGGTGCCAACGAAGTTACCATTACCACTCAAAGTCACTCAACTCGAGTGGCCGGTATTGTGAGTACCAACCCCAGTTACTTGATGAATGCCACACAAAACAGTGACACGGCTGTGCCGGTGGCACTCACAGGTCGTGTACCTTGCAGTGTAGTTGGTAACATTGAGAAAGGTGATCGTTTGGTAGCCAGTGACATTCCAGGTGTGGCTCAACGCCTGGATCCCGTCAAATACGAGCCGGCTTGTATTATTGGCAAGGCCTTGGAAAACTACAACTCAGATCAACCTGGAACCATTGAAGTAGCTGTGGGCAGAACCTAACCTTGTAGTTCAGTAACGTGTCTGCACTGATTTCTAAATTTAAATCCCGAACAAGTGCAAGTCCATAATCCGTTGTTTTCAGTCACGGTGTAAATACTACCTTTAGAACCTGCAACCGTCCAATTACGACCCTCTACTGGCTCAGTTTCGGCCACTGATACATTCCATGTGTTTTTTACTTCCGTAAATTTACGACCACGCACATGGAATCTGTAAGGTTTCTTGAAAACTTCCACACGACCATCATCAGCGCGAACATAACCGTACATCTTGTCTTTACTGTCGTTTAGGAAATACACATGATTGGGCCAGGCCCAATCAGTGATTTCTTTAAAGGCTTTCATATTAGCGGCTCAGGTTCATTACACGACCTTGGAAATCCATGAAGCTGGTCCGCCAGGGTACGAACACAATCTTGCCAACTCGGCTGTTTTTGCCGGTTAAGGTCTCGCCACCAAACACATCTTTGAGCACACGAATCCGGTAGGCCTGATAACCTTGGGTGGTGTCATTACGGTCCACGACTTCACCTTCTACAAACGAATCTTCACGACCAAACATGGGTTTGAAATCATAGCCACGAATTACATCACCGTTTACGATTGTTAGTTCCATTGTTTCGCTCCTTTTTATTAACTATACATACATTATAGCCGAAATGGAATTTTTGGTCAACCGGGCAAAACAGGCTAAAATCGTGCTATAGACCTAATAGCTACAAGGGCCTGATCCACGCTGGCCTGCCAACTGTAGCGATTTCGTATGATTTTGCTGTTTTTTTGGGCTTTTGCATACAATGTATCATATTCCCTACAAACTGTCTGCAAAGCGGCAGATATGCTGTAAACATCGGGTCTGGCCCATTGCCCCCAGTCTTGATCGGCCTGTGGGTAATAACTACAGTATTCTGGGCAATCAATGTCGGCCAGCACATAGTCCACACCTACTACACTGTTGGCCATGTGTTGAATAAATTCAGTGTGACCACTGTAAGGAACCGTAATGATTGGCAAGCCACTGGCAGCAGCCTCAATCAAAGGTAAACCCCATCCTTCGCCCTTGGTAGGGAACACAAAGGCATCACAGCTACGATATAAGTCGGCAATGTCATCAAAAGTCATGCTTCCCCAAAGCAAAGTCACATTGGTCAGTTGAAGATCGGCAATTTTTTTCTTGAAGCTCAACAGCTTTTCATCATGGTTGGTAAAGTAGCCACTTTTGATTACCAGTTCAATGTTGCTCATGTTGCCGTAGGTCTGGGCAAAGGCTGTCAGCAGTTCATCAAAACTCTTGCGATGTTCATATTTGCCTACGCTAAGAAATCTAAATGGGCGATCTGCGGTCCACGGTTGTCGACGATAGGGATGAAATTTTTGACCGTCGACTCCTTCAGGAACCACCCAAATTCTTTCTGGATCTATACCATTTAACATCAGAACTGCACGACCCCATTCGCTGGGCACCCAGACCTGGTCGGCTGGTCTCAGCGAGGACATGACAATTTCAGGAATTTTGGTGCTTTCAAACACCGTCCACTGTATAGCGCGACCCTGAAAAAATTCATGTATGTTGGCACCAAGAAAACTGATGTTGACATCGTCGGGCTGACTTGCGGCTGCCGCTTGTTGCATTTGTGCCTGATCTGTAAAGTCAACTTCTTCTACTAGATCTGCTATGCCATAGAATTGTTTGATAGCATCGGCAAAATTGGCATAGTGTATGCCTATGCCAAGGTTATTTCTTTTGCCGATTAATCTTATTTTCATCCCTTATTTACAAGGGATCTAGTTCGCTGAGTTTGAATTCCAAGCAGTTATCTGGATATTCGTATTCCGACGCATCATCGATGACCACAGCACGATTTCCTACAATTTCCATGACCTGTCCTGAAATAGTCTTGTCCTTGGTTGTGACAAAATCGCTGACATTGATTCTCATATTAACTCCGTTTGAATGTAAACCGTAAAAGCACGAGCATTGGCCTTGTGAGTTTCACCACTGCGACTGTGCGGCCCGCGATATCTAATGCGAAAGTCATAGCCCAGGTTGGTCAGACCGTTTTTGACAGTATCATAGTGAGCCATGGGCACCATACGCAATTCTGGGAACTCACGCACCACATTGTAAAACGGCACATTGCCTGAGATAAAGGTTTCTGTCTTTAATTCTTTCACGCAACCTCCAACAAGTTGGCTGGCACATTGTAACGACCTTGGGCAGTATCTACCAAGATGTATTTTTGCTTGATACGGTTTACTGTGCCGGCAATGTAGAAGTTCTGTTTGGGATGATAGAACTTTACACTGACTCCAGGACTGAGTTGACGTTTGACAGTTTTGCCGACCTGAGCACGAGCATACTTCAAAGCCTGTGCTACCTTTTCGATATCCTCATTGGTCAAGCTACCACTCATTAGTTCTGTGACAATTTGGGATACAGTCATGATTGCTCCTTAGTTGGCTTCGTAGGCTTGACGAACACGCTCGTTGAACTCGGCACGCACTCGCTCGGCTTCGCTGGGTTTCATTTTGGTATTAAACCAAACATAGAACTGTTCGATGTCTTTGACACAACCTTTGCGATCACGAGTAGGTTCTTTCAACTCCTTGGAGTTGACCTTGACAGTTCGAGATTTTTTTGCAGGCTTAAACGGATTGTCATCTTTTGCAACCGAGACAAACAATGCTTCAATGTCTTGACGACCATTGGCAAAATTACGAGCCAGCAATTCTTTAGCGGCTTCACTTTTGGTCATATCACGACCCAAATAAAGCATTTCAACATCAGTGTCACCTAGCTTACGAAGTTGAGTAATGCGATTTGCGTTTTGAGCACCGCGGAATTTAAGCTCACCATTAACACGACTTACACCTGCAAAACTGATTAATTTACTCACGTCTGCTCCTTTTTGTAATTTACTATAATACTATTATACAAAAAGGTGAGTTTTTGGTCAACCTGGCACGATCAAAGGTTTAGTAAGTACTAACTTAACAACCATCCTTGTCCAGTAACTTGATGCAACCACTGATAAAAAGGGCGATCAATTGTTAGTGTCCACTTACCATTGAATCCTAGATAACTAGTTGGGTCATTGTTGTTGTGATCATTGTGGTATTGTGCAAGATAATCAAACTTGGGCACAAGATCTATGCCATCAATTTGTAAACACCGAATAATTATTGCTGTTTCATTGTTGACATCGTAGATTTTGTTTTTTAACTCAAGCTGAATTTCAAAAGGCATCAACGCATTTAAATGAGTGTTGATTGAAATTGAATTAAAAAGTTTACCGCCACCATAAATGTTTTTATCAATCAAAATAGAAACTTCAGGATTGCCAACAGGTTCCAATTCCAAACAAAAAGACAAACGTGGATCAATAGCCAGCAGATCGGAATAGTTCTTCATATTGAGGTAGATAAGTTAAAATACTGTTTCCACGATTGCTTTCTATCAACTTGAGATACTTGATAAGGTCTGGTAATCTATGGCTTTCGTCCTGAGTATTGCTGAGATAATTCAAATAACTTTGAACATCTTGAACCAATTGAGATCTCGAAACATTGGGATCTCGAGTGTTTATTACCTTGGTCTGGCTGTCTGCAACATGTTGTTCAAGCCATGTTGATATTTCTTGTTTAATTTTGTTTCGATATTCAATTGGCAACACACTGATTCTCATGTATTCAGGACGATCCAAAAAATTACAGCTTTCAACTGACAAATCATGTTTCCATGCATAATCATATACTGTGGTCAATTCGTGCAAGGTCAAGCAGGTAGGAGTGGTCCTCAATTGCATGAGCCAATCATGTTGCCGACCAGCATCCACCCATCGATCTAATAATTCTTGCACCTGACTGATTTGACTAGGGTATCTTACGTAATCATTGATTGGGGTTAACGTTTCCACACTCATTCCTAGATTGATCTGTTTGAATTGTGCCAATAAATCAATCATGGATTGTTGCCAAACTGTGAGATTGGTAGTAAATCCTACCACTATGTTTTTGGCCAAATCGGCTTCTGCTAATTCAGTTAATATTTTTTTAAAAGCCGGAGTAATAAGTGTTTCCCCACCAATGAAATGCAGATATTGCATGTCAGGAATGGTTTTTAAATCTTCTACAAACGCTTTTACTAATTCTTCGTTGTCACACCAATTAGCTGGTGGTAGTTCATTGATTAATCCCAATTGTTTGTATTCTGTTGCTAGCCGACTTGAATTTTTTGGCCCACAAAAAACACAATTACTATTGCAATAGTTACCAAGATCAATTTGCCAATCAGTTATAAAATGATCAGTTTTGCCGTTGTTGGCAAAACTGTAATCAAACGACGGTTTCATTGGACTGCTAATCAAACTTTTTTCAAAGTATTGTTCCTGAATTCCAGATTTTAACAATTGACGTTGACGCCCACTGACTTTGCCATGTTCTTCCATGATATAACAATCGTTGCAGATCAAAGATTTTTTACCAGACAACATGTCAGATCTAAACTGAGACATGTGATTTTGAAAATAAGTCAACGGAGAAATGTTAGAAATGTTATTGATTGGGTCGAATTCTTTTTTATTAGGTCCAGATTGCCATCTACAAGGTTCGTAGGTACCGGTGTTGTTGAGCCTGATATGAAACCACGGACTGCTACAAAAAGTTTTTTTAAAATTCATTTGACTCTTTTATGTATAATTTGATCAGCTAGACCATAGGCCACAGCTTCTTCGGCACTCATAAAGAAATCTCGTTCCATGTCGGCACTGAGCTGTTCAAAGGTCTTGCCAGCTGTGTTGTGTCGAACATAAATTTCTGTGAGATAGCGTTTCATCTTTAGGATTTCTCGGGCTTGAATCTCAATGTCTGTGGCTTGGCCTTCGGCACCACCTGAAGGTTGATGAATCATATTTCTGCTGTGTGGCAACATAAAACGTTTGCCTGCGGCTCCGGCTGTGGCCAACAACGAACCCATACTGCAAGCCTGACCCATGACAATGGTTGACACATCGCAATTTATATATTGCATGGTATCATAGATGCTCATTCCGGCTGTTACCGAACCTCCTGGGCTGTTGATGTAGAACAAGATATCTCTGTCTGGATCTTCCGCCTCTAAAAACAACATTTGTGCCACAATCAAACTGGCACTGTGATTGTTTACATCAGTGTCCAACATCACAATGCGATCACGCAACAATCTACTGTATATATCATAACTGCGCTCACCTTTTGATGTTTGTTCTACGACTATGGGCACTAAATTTGGCATTGCGTTTCCTTTAAGAAATTTATAACTTGTTGAGAATAAAATTGATGACTGGTAGGACCAGCATGAATGTCGGTGGCACTAACTGAATCTAACTTTGAATATTGCCATCCGTGAGCCAGATTAATCCAATGGTCTGCTTTTAAGTTTTGTTTGATTAAATCAATTTGATCTCTAACTAATTTATGGTCAGTGTCAATTGACAACAAAAAATTTGTAAATGGATCATGTCCTGGATTGTAAAAGAAATCTGTGGTCCAAGGCAAATTGCCATTGATAAAATATGTGTTGCTGGATCGTCGACTTAAAATTTGTGTCATTCGAGACAAATCAGCAAAAGCCTTCCACATGTTGTTGATCACTGTCATAACACGACTAAATGTACGCAAATCTTCTGGAGACACGTGTTGAAATATTGCGGATCTATTGGCCGGATCAATGTTGTTTAAAATTATCAAAGAATCGAGTCCACTGCTCAGGGTAATGCGATCTAGCCCAGTCCATTGTACCAAGGTCACATCATAATTGTCATATTGTTGAGCCAACAACGTTTGCAGGAAAATATCATAGTTACTGCTGGCTGTTTGTGCTACGTTTACTATTTCAGCATCAAATTCTTTGGCCACTAGATTGGGCCAGATTTGCGGATCTTGTTTTTCCAGTTCAAACCCCCAGCCCGAGGATATAGAACACCCTGCTACTAAAATTTTCATATTTGCAAAACCTTGTTGATTTGAATAAGTATAACATACACTTAAAGAAATAGCAAATGCGTGATATTCTGAATCTCCTTGACAATCTATTAAATGAAGCCAAACTTGGTGCTGACCAAATACCCAGCAACAAGGCCAGTACTATTAAAGACCCTGTAACAGGCAAGGCCATGAGTCGCCCAGAACTGTTTTTGTACAAGGTACAAAATTCTAGTCCTTTTACTTTGGTCAGCGGTGGAGAAGTAATCATTGATCCTACAGAAGCACCGCGAGTTGAAGCCTGGATCAAGAGTGGTCCAAAAGGTCCAGCAGGAACTATTTCATTGAAAACTGTGGATGGCGGCACAGTAAAAAACACAGAACTTTTAAAAACTGTAGAGTTTGGCAGCAAAGAAAGTGAAACCATCAAACTAAAAGGCAGTGATGTTTTTGCTACCACAGATCAAGAAGTTCAAGACTTTGGCAACAGCATTGATGCTTTGTTGGCCGCTGGTGGATTTCCAGCCAGTGAAATGTACGAAAAAATTGCCAACAGTGCTCAAATGCAAAAACTAGGCAAACTGGGCGATGCTGTGATTTACATGGCACGACAGGCCAGCGAAGGTGCGATTCCAGAGTTTCCAGAAAACTTGTCGGCTTCTGAAATCAAGGCCATTGAACTATATGCCAGTGAATACATCGGTGTGCTAGGCCTGCTCAGTGGAGCGACCAAATTCAAAAGAGGCAATCGCAAAGACTTTGATGAATTTGTGGGTACCAATCTTGGCGACATGATCATGTACTTTCCCAAAGATTCAGCCAACCCCTTGGCTGACAGCTTTAGTGTGGTCAATGACGAAACCGGTCATGCCATAAAGATTTCCAGCAAGGCCGCCGGCAAAGGTGCACCACCGGCCATGAGCAGTTTAAAAATACCTGCAGATGTGCAAGAAAAATATCCCGAGGCCTATGATTTTTTTACAACAAGTACTCAAAGCACTTTGAGTGCATTCTCTCAACCATTTGAAATGATGAATTGGTTGGAAGCCAATGTGCCTTCGGCGGTGCCTGCAGAATACAAATCCTTGTTGCCGTTTGATTCAGCCACTGTTGGAGCTCTACAACAAAGTTTAAAAAATTCTACACCTGTTGATCCCGAACTCATGGAGGTGTTTAACAATCGTCTTAGTAGCAAGGTTCAGCAAAGTGAAAACACCGACGGTGGAAAGGCCTGGTATGCTGTGACCAAAGATGTCATGGATGCAATCAACAAAAAAAATGCAATCAAAGGGTTTCAACCAGCTGTGATAGAAAGCCTGGGCTACAATTTTATTCAACTGTACACCAATGCCAAAGGCAACAAGTTGGTCACCGAAGCTTTTTGGCCAGCAAAAATATCTGGACAAGTCAAACTCAAAACCAAAGGTTCTGCGGCAGATCCTACCAAGGGCAAAATCAGTGTGGAGATCAGTCCCGACGGCAAAGATGAGGAACCCGATGTTGGAACTGGATTATCTGCGCCTGCTAAAAAATCCAAGGCCAAAACTTCAGCCACAGATCTTGACGTTGCAACAGAACCTGATTCTGGACTCCGAGCCAGTGCTGGTGGTGTAGAAAAAGAAAAGAAATTTGGAACCCCGGCTACCTTGGGCCGTAAACGTCAAAAATAAATTATTTTTTCAAGTCGCTAACGTAATCGCAGATGTTGAGTTCAAGTGCTTCATCGGCGCTGAGATAGATATCGCTAGCCGGTAACAGTTTTTCAAGAATAATTTTTGAATCTAGTCCAGTGGCCTGTTTATAGTGTTCCAGCATGCGTTGTTGAATTAAATTGTGCTCTTTGGCTATGGCAAACAGTTCGTGATGTTTGCCTTCGTGATAGTTCGAGTATTGGTGACTAAGTATGCTGGTGTTGGGTGTAAGTATTCTACGACCCCGGTGACCTGCCAAAAATATCAATAATCCTGAACTGGCTATGCAACCCAGTCCCACAGTTTTGATTGGAATGCTACTAGCTTTCATTACATCAATAAGGGCAAAGGCATCTTCTACACTGCCCCCTTCACTGCAGATCATTAACAGTAGTTCTTTTTTCTTCTTTTTGACCACATGATTTTCTACCAGGATCCACTCGATCACAGGTTTAACTGTTTCGTCGGTGACTTCGCTCATGAACACATACATGCCCGCTTCTTGTAGCAGTCTTGATGGTTCTTTTTCAGAGGTGTCCTGATCTGGTATGGTTGGCATATGAGTATTATCTACGTATATTATAGCACTTTTTACAGCGCCACTCTAGTACTTATGACAAAATCAACCAAACTAAATTATCAGTTTGGGCACTGTTTTCTTAAAACTACGTCTATATCCACTGAACTAGCATACTGTAGCAAGTCAGATCGGATGGGTATTTGCACACGACCAGCCATGACAAAACTGCCATTTAATCTGGCGCCACCGGCCCCAAATTCCACAAATCTTTGAGTGGTAACCACATATTGTGCAAAATTGTCTAATTCTTGATAGAGATAGCAACTGGAAAACAAAGTTTCTCTTCCGGGTCCACGCACAGTGATCAACACAGTGGGTCCTTGCACATACATGCGATCGGCCAACAGTCGGAATTTTTGATCATCGTCAAATTTGGCTGCTCCGCCAAAGCCTCCAAACCAACCTCCGCCGTTGACCACAATGGTTGCTGCTGGACGGCTGGTACGCTGGCTAGTGGCTTCCAGTGCCGTCCATAAACTACGCAGATAATCCTTGTTCCAGCGCAATTTAAAGTTGACTTCCAAAAGGGCAGATCTGTTTTGACGTACCACATCTGTAGGCTTTAACTCTATGTCAAAGGCTCGCTTGGGGAAATCATTCAATACCTGTTGCAACAAGGCATCTCCAGTGGCACGTTCTTGATTGAGAGTTTGTAATTGCACACTGGCCCTGGCGCCATCGACTTGTCCACTTTGCTCACTGCGATTTAGCAATCGATCTGCTAAGGCACTGCGACCTACCCAGACCTTCATGGACACTTCAGTTTCGTTGCCAACCTGGCGAGTGCCTGTGATTTCAAACCGGTCCACAAAACCGGCCGCATAACTGATGATTTCGTCGCGTTGAATGCGACCATTTTGCACTTCGGTTTCGCTGGAAATCAAACTGCCCAGAGCCTGCTCCACAGCCAATCTAAAACCGTTTTGTCTAGCCTGTTCGGCTGTGGCACCAATTCCGGCCACTTCAATATAATACACACGTTTGTTGTCACTGAGCAACAACCATTGTCCCACAGTAAGCACCACGCCTAGTGGACTGGGCTTGATCATGGCCAACACTGCCGGATTGGCCTGAACCAAAGACAACGGTGCCGCAATCAATGCGGCACTGAGTAGGACTGTTAGGATCCGACGCACGGTTACTGACTCATCAAGTTACGTAGAGTTTGACGTTGCTTGTTGCTTTTTTGATCCCACCGCATGATGACCTGTGCCTGTTTTCCATCGTTGACAATTCGACCCTCAACCATGTACAAGCCGCCTAAGATACCACGATTATTGGTACTGATTGTAGTGCTTACACGACTGGCAATCCTGGTTGCATCACCACGAAGTTGACTGTTTGAGTTTGTGGTAGTTTCCACAGTCTGGCTGGTATTCTTAGGATCTTCATCCAAGGCCACCAGCTCGTCTCCGCCACCGCCCGTGGTCTTGTTTGCCGCTGTCATAGAGTTACGATCTCGACTCTGTTCCAAGTTCTGACTGATCATTCGTACGCTGACCGAACTGGTTACAGTTTCTTTGTTGATAAAGTCGTTGAGTGTTTTTTTGGCTTCTAGTTCAGCCACACGATAGGCCTCACGAATGGCATTTTGACTGTTGCCCCAGACCGCGGCATAGCCAATTACTTCAATGGCGTCTACATTACCTTTGCTGTCGTAGGTGATCTTGATGCCTTGTTTGCGATAGTCCAAGGTGGCTGCTCGTTCTTTGCTGGCATCTGCTCCGCCGGTGCTACTGCAACCTGCCAAACCTAAGAGTGCTACTGCCATTAACGAAACTGCAATTTGCTTCTTGTTCATACTATACTTTCTTCAGTTGTAATACAGTCATTTTATAGGAAACAGAATTAAAAGTCAAAAAGAAAGGGACCAAAATGATCCCTGTCTTGTTGTGCAAAAACGACACCAATTAGGCTGCTACTTTGGTGGCCTTTTCTACAGTTTTGGTGATTTCTTTTTGTGCTTCTTTGGCCACGGCTTCTACAGTTTCAGCAAACTCTTTCACAGCCTTGTTGGTTGTACGGATCAAGCTGAACTGAGCATCTACCACAGTGTGAGCACTTTTACGAACTTGCTCAGGCATGTAGGTGATCAAGGTTGTGGCACCTTTGTGCATGTTGTCAACAGCCACTGACACATCAAACAATTTTGCAAAATCAATCTTTTGAAATTCCATTTTTACTTCTCCTTAGTATTAAGCGAGCATTTGTGTTGGCCCGACCATCGGCACCAACTTCTTTTCTCTACTTTATTTAGCAATTATATTGTGCAACGCAACATTTTCCTAGCTCTTTTGGCTAGTTTTGTAGGCGCAATTTTGCCAATTTGAAAAATTCTAAGACACGGAACCAAAACCAACCGGTGTCGAATTCCCACCATTTTTCCGACAGTTTTGCGCTGGCCGGATTGTGATGATGATTGTTGTGTAGTTCTTCGCCACCGATTATGATACCCCACGGTACAATGTTACGACTGCGATCCTTTGTGTCGGTGTTGCGATAACCCCACCAGTGTCCAAGTCCGTTGACTACGCCTGCGGCCCAGAATGGGATCCAGATCATTTGTACACCCCAGACCAAGAATCCCCACCAACCAAACACAGCCACATCAATCACAAGCATGATCATGATTCCTAGCACAGGCCAGCGTGAATAAAGGTTGCGTTCGATCCAGTCTTCAGGAGCACCTTTGCCATACAAGCGAACCATGGCGGTATTTTTTTTAGCTCGAACATACAGCCAGGCACCACCAAACAACACACGCCAAATACCATACACCCAGGGGCTGTGTGGATCTTCGGGTTTTTCGCAGGCTTGATGATGTTTACGATGTACAGCCACCCATTCACGAGTGACCATGCCAGTTGTGAGCCACAGCCAGAAACGCATGAAGTGTTCCACGGCAGGATTGAATGTCAATGCTCGGTGAGCTTGACTTCTGTGTAGATACAGCGTGACACAGACTATGGTAATGTGCGTCATTACCAACGTTGCTATGATTGCAAACATAATGTATTTAGCTGTTTTTTAGCAACAGCTTTCCTGAAACGGGAAAAACGTCTTATTTAAGAACAGGTGAAATATACGCCTATTTACGTCAGCAGTTTCTTGCTGTAGGCTGTACCAGCTGGGCGGAGGCAAGGTAGCCACAACATCAATGTCGCCATCTTCGTGACGCATGGCTAAATCATGCTTGCCAGCCAAGTGTGCCATGGCTGTGTTCCATTTCACACAGTGTAGGTAAAGTTGTTGATATCCGCGATTTCTAGCCCAAACAATGCCTTCTTTGAGCAAATCACTACCTATGCCAAAGTTGCGATATTCCTCATACACGCTGACACCAAATTCAATGCTCTGGTCACTCATACGAGCAACATGTAACACACCCAACCAACCGGTGCAGTTGTAGCTGACCAAAAATTCATGTTGCTCGGGTGTGGCAGTGATTCTCTTGACAAGATTGTCAATGTATTCATCAGTGACCGATACACCAAAATACATTCTGCGGTCTTCGGCATTAAGTCCTTTTAACCACCATCCAAACTTGTGGTATTCGTCGGTGCTGAGAAATCGTGTGCTGATCATTAGTTTTTATAAATGGCTTGAGCCTGTTTCCATTTGTGATTGCGTGCTAGTTCGGCTGCATAACGAGCTTGGCCAATGGCACAAAAAATACTCCAAATACTTTTTGCTACTGATTTTACTGTTTTCATAATATTTTCCTTTTGGGTCGTTGTTTACTGCATCTGCTTGTGGCAGACTCAGTGTTTCTACTTACGTACTTCTACTGATATTTATATGTTGCAGTCGCACATTATAACAAAACATAATGGCCAAAGTCAAATAAATAGGTTACAAGGAGATTTACTATGTTATCATTCTTAAAACGATTTTTTGGTGCCAAACCTACAGTTTCGCCCTGCCCAGAAGTACCTTACAAGGTTGAGGCCCCTAGCCAGTTTCCGTTTCCTAAAACAGTAAAAGAGGAAAAGAAGCCTGCGGCTAAGAAGCCTGCTACTAAAAAGCCGGCTGCACCCAAAAAGCCTCGCGCTAAAAAATCAAAAGAACAATAATCTAACCAGGCCAACTGAGTCGATGCAAATCATCAGCAAGTAGTTGGCCAACATTCCAAAACTCTGGCGGGTCCAAGCGGCCCAGGCCAGCATGCTACAAGTCACAATAAAAGCTGGGTAAATCCAGTAAAACGGCGGGTTGGGTAAAGTTACTGCCATGGTAATGGCTACCACCACGCTGAGAACCCAGGCCGCAAACTCTGCAACAAATCTCAATGGATAACTGCGAAAGTCTTCTTGAATCCAGGCCCACGTATTTTGAATGGCGCCGATCATACTAGACCTAATTCTACTGCACGATCATATACTTGAGCACTGGCTAAGTTTTTGCCTTTTGATTCGCACTGTATGTCAAACTGCTCCCAAAAGCCCAGCACCCAGTCGGTGGCTGCCGTGTTCCAATAAAAGTCCGAATGTGCTCGCAGTTTTTGCTTTTTGTGACCTGACTCTAACAAAACTGCATGATCTGGTTTATGGTGAACGGCATGACCAACAAGTATATCTTCACGGCTAACACTGTAGTGCATAGCAGGACGCACCCCACGCCAACTGTCAACAACACGTTTGACACGATCGTCATCTGGCGTGATGTACTCGCCCGTTTTAATCCAGTGATGATGAACATCAAGAACAGTAGGAACAATATCAGCCAACTCCAAGCAACGATCCAGCCCATGTGTTATCTCTTCGTTTTCAAATGTAATACAACTGCGGGCCTCTGGCGATAGTCGTCCGTACGCACGTCGCGCACCGGCGGCACCGGCTTTACCTGATATGTGGACGTTGATTTTAAAATCCTGAAAGGATTTGCCATAGCCCATCCATCTGGCCATATCCGCATGATATTCAAACTCCTCTATGCTTCTATTTACTATTTCTTCTGATTCACTACCCAACACACAAAACTGTCCAGGATGGAAACTGATGCGTACATCTAGCCTGCGGGCAGTTTCGCCAATGGGTGCAAATATGCGTTCACAGTGTGCTTGGATCTCAGGACGTTGCCACCAGGCCTTCCAGTCCTTTTCAGTGTAGCCCTGTAGCATTTCGCTACCCAGGCGCACCATTCTGCGATTGGCCGGTAGTGTGGCCACACGCTCGATTAATTTCACTGCGGCTGCAGTATTATGGTTCATGATGTCCCACTGGCGTTGTTCAGCTTCCTCTGGGTGTTCACGCAACCAGCGCATGGTAGTGCTACGACCGTTAAGGTCTCGATCCTGTGCATTGACTTTCATGCCCCCGCATTCGCTAGGATCATTGAGCCATTTGCAACAGAAACCAATTCGTTTGAGTGTAGACATAGCAATAATTATACATTATTGCAGACATTTTGTCAATGTTGTCGTTTGGTGTCCAAAGTCACACAATGAAACCCGCCGCCCAGGGTACGACTGTGACTTAAAGTCAAAGGAATTGAATCGATTCCAATTTTTTTCAGTACCTGTTGCAGTTGTGTTTGAGCAGAATCTATAATCACGGTTTCTGGATCCAAGGCCAACATGTTCATGGCTATCCATTTTGATGCATATGGATATTGATAAAAACTCTGCGGCACAATCATTTCGTCAGTGACCCAGATTTTTTCCCAAAAATCAAATGCTCTAGGACAGTTGTCTGGGTTGACTCTGCTGGCATTGAGTAATACTGTGCCTTCACGCAAAGGCACAATGGTTGAGTCGATGTGAACACCGGCGTAAAAATTACACAGTTCAATGTTGACTTCTGGAAACTGTCCACACAACCATTCGTAGGCTGCACGATTGCCCGAAGCTGATTCCAAAAACAACCAGGTATCGCCCAATCTACACACATTGGCAGCATCCAAAATTAAACCTTGATCTCTGGGCATGTGTATGACTCGTTTGGCCTCGTTGATCACGCGATCATAGTTGGCAATTTCTTGACTGCGACAAGGATACATCATATTGACATCAACCACAGTGTCTTTCCAGACCAGGAGTCGGTCTCTTGGGCAGTAGTTGTACATGCCTTCGACTTCAACAAAATTCATAGGTCGAGGTCTATACACTGTGGCTCCATAACGAACTAGAGTTTCACTGAGCAAGTCAAGTTCTCGGTTGGCTTGGTCTATGATATGTTGTGGCACAGGCCCAGCGGGCACTGGTGTTTCAGTCCAGGTAGTTTTCTTACCTTCTTCAGCAAACACCGGATCAGTTGAGGGCCAATTGGCATGATCAGCAGTGCCTACCACAATGGTACGGAGCGGATTCCATTCATTTACTGTGTACATCAAACCCATCCTGTGATCTGTAAAGTGTATCTAGGTTCTAATCCCATGTTAGCAGCCATGTGCGGAGTGTCGTAACTCCATTCCATGACCGTGCCAGCTGTCCATTTGACCAATGGCTCGCCTAGATATTCAGCATAGTGTCCTGGCTTCCAGTCTTCAAGAAATATCACAGCTCTACGTATGCGATATTCTTGTCCTTGTAATTTATATAGATCAATGTATTTTAAATAAAGATCGCTGTGAGTGGGAAGAACTGTTCCGGTGTTCATTCTATAATAACTGGTTCCAATGTCTTTCCACCCCATGTCTGCAAAAATGTCTACAAAACGTTGATTCCACGTGGGTTGAGGACTGCGCATGTCACACATGTCGCCGGTAAATCGATTGGGATATCCAGCAACCATCCAGCGATCGCGGGCCGGTATGTCATTAAATGGTTCGTTGACATAATCAAGACGCTGATATTCGTCGTCCCAGAATACTTGTAAAAAATACTTAATTACCTCTTGTGTTGCCATAGTGTATGACCTTGATGTCTTTCAGATCTGTGGGCAGGCTTCTCCAAGGATCTACAACAACACTGCCAGGTTTGATGTTGTAATAAAAAATTTCTTTTTGATCCTGCCCTGTGTATCCATAGGTCACGTGCCGATTGTGTGCCATGAGTACCACTGCTGCACTGATGTCGCTGACCACACTGGTTTGATCATCGGCCAAGGGATCAATATAAAATACTTGATGGCCAAATTCTTGAACATAGTATCCGATCAAAGTGCTGTAACTGCCAATGCAATAAGGAACATCGGGTTTGTAGGCCTTGCCGTGGATGGCTATAGGTAGATTGTGTTTTTGTGCCTGTACAACCAAAAACTCAGCCAAGTTTTTGGCTTGCACTTCTCTGGCTTCCATTATGGTATCAAATATGTCATAACCTATTTCATACTCTTCGGCCAGCCAGCGCAAGGCAATGTTGTCTCTGGGATGACAGGCGCCGGCATCTCCCATGCCTGCGGTCATGTACTTGGGTCCCATGATGCGCATGGTACTGTGTGCCAAAGCATTGGTAACTACGTCTACATTGATGTTGCCAATCTTCATGGCAAAGTCTTGAATCATGTTGACCAGACCGACCTTGGCACTGATAAAGGTGTTGTAAAATATTTTGATAGCTTCGCATTCGTCCCAGGTTCCGATTTCGTATCTAGGATTATTTTCCATCATAGGGCGATAAAGTTCAATTAGTTCGTTGGCTAAAGTATTTGGATTGCCGTCTTCGGTTCCAATCATGACCATTTCTGGGTTGACCATGTCCCATTTTACACTGCCCATTGCTATTAGATATGGATTGTATAAAAATTGATGTTGGGAATTTAGCTTGGGCACAAAGTAATGTCTAGTGGTTCCAGGTAACACTGTGCTTATTAGTACAACTTTTTTGCTGGTAGTGGCATAATGATTGATCTTGGTTATAGCATCTAGCACAGCCTCATGTCCAAAGTCTCTGGGTTCCATGTGACTGCTGGGTACGCTGCCATCATAGCCTTCGGCATGTGGAGTCGGTACAGCAACAAAAATCCACTCGCTTTCTTGTATAGTTTCTTGAATGTCACAAACTTTTACGGAGTTGCTAATTCTTGGGTAAATATCCGAGCCGCGCACTTCGTAGTGTTCGGCAAAAACTTCAGCACAATCGAGACCTAGTTTTCCTAGACCAATAAAACCAATTTTTTTCATAATATGAGTATTCCACTAGAAAGATTGTATCACTACATTGAAAGTGTTACTAAAAAAGTTCACAAAGATAACATAATAATTTATCGTTTTTACCCGCACGGTTCAAAAAAACCCAATGATTTGCTTACCACTGTGGCATTTACTTGGTTTGATCATACAACCAACTTACAAATGTTTTGCAACGATCAAGAACCTTTGCACTGGGAATTATATGCTGACAATAGCAATCCCAATAACGATTGGGACAAGATGCTAGTAAAAAATTCATTTCAACCAATAGGAAACAACTTTTGTAAATTTTTAAATATCTACGATAAACAGATTTTGTTGCACAGCGAACAACGATCTTCACAATGTGAAATTTATCAAAAAAATAATTTTGTATTGGCTTATTATTGGAGTCATGCCCTTATTTCTCGAGATTGGTTTAGGTTTGCCAAACATGTTAATCAAAAAAAATCTGTCAAAAAATTATTTTTAATTTACAATCGAGCATGGATAGGAACTCGCGAATATCGATTGAAATTTTTAGAATTATTGGTCAATGCCAACTTGATCGATAGTTGTCAAACAACTATAGCACCAATCGATTCTGAATCCAACCTACATTATCAAAAGTACAAATTCCAAAATCCTGTGTGGCGACCAAAATTAAAGTTAGAAGACTACTACCCAATTAACAACGTTCCAAGTCACTACAGTGCAGATTTTGAATTGTCTGACTATGAAAACTCCGAAATTGAAATAGTTTTAGAAACATTGTTTGATGACGATCGATTACATCTCACTGAAAAAAGCTTGAGGCCTATTGCCTGTGGTCAACCTTTTATTCTAGCAGCAACTCATGGCAGTTTAGAATATCTTCGTAGATACGGGTTCAAAACTTATGCAGATATCTGGGACGAAGACTATGATTCTATTGTGGATGCAACAGAGAGGTTAAAAAAAATTACAGAACTCATGACAGTTATTACTCAATGGGATTCTAAAACTCGTAACAAAAAGCTAAAACAAGCACAAAAAATTGCACGATACAATAAAAAACATTTTTTTAGTCAAAAATTTTTTAAATTAATCACAGATGAATTAGATCAAAATTTAAGACAGGCTGTTCATCAAGCTATAACTAGCAGCACTGGAAAAAATTGGTTGGAACTCAGACGACGACTGGCCACAGTTGAAGAAATTAAAAATATTATAACTGCAAAAGTTCCTCATCCAAATGCAAAAAATTTACCATATTTTTATTCAACTTTGACAAGAGAAAATATTGTAAAAACTTTTTTCAAAGTAAAAGAACTAGAAAATTTAAAACATCAAAAAGACTAAATACTCACATAATAACAAGACTCTAACAAGGAGCAGAATGTGGGTGAATTTTTTCGACTAGTTGCAGAACTAGGATTTCCAATAGCCGCTGCCATCGCAGCCGGATACTTTGTATTCCTGACATTGAAATTTATTCTTGCTGGTGTCACAAGCAGTGTCAAAGGCATGGCTGGCATCATTGGCGCACTTGACAAACGTGTGGCTGCCATGAATCACGACGTCATGCGCATAGATACCAAAGTTTCGCATGCTTTGGGACTACAACCAGACCTAGATCGTATTGCACGTGCCGAACAAAGCGATGCCAGGAGAGACTAGTGAACACTCAACAACGTTGGAATTACATCAAAAACAATGACGAAATCATACGTCAATATATGGCACAGCACGACGAAGAAGCACGTACTCGGCAGTTGTTAAAGTTTTTAGACAAATCAAAAGAGGATCAACATGGATCTAGTGACACTGATTAACAAATACGGATTTCCTATTGTGGCCGCCGGCGGCATGGGCTATCTTATATACTATGTGTGGAAATGGGCCACTACTGAAATCAAACCTGTGCTGAGCGATGCTAATACCACATTGATAGCCTTGATTGATCGTATTCGCATGTTGGACAATGACCTAATCAGACTCAATCAAAAAGTCAATGTGACCTTACACTTGCGTGGCCGAAGCATTGAAGCCGAACGCATGGCACAAGACGAAATTATCAACGCACCAAAGACTGACAAATAAGTAGCTGTGTGAAGGCCTTACTTGCTCTAGTCTTAGCACTGAACCTTTCTCTCATTCAAGCTCAAACCTTTGTACAGATCAACGGCGTTAGCATTCATGATCAAAGCGGATACAACGGTTTGAATTATGGTGCTGGACTAGAGCAGGTTGTTCACGGACCTTGGAGTGTGGCCGGAGGTTGGTACCGCAACAGTGAATATCAGGGCAGTGCCTATGCATATGGTCGATATGCTGTGTATCAACAAGAGTCATGGAATGTTGGAATTGCGATAGGTGCTGTCACGGGATACAATCGTGCTACAGTTTTACCCATGGCTTTTCCTGAAGTCTGCTACGGCTGGGCTTGTGCGTTGTTTATACCTCGTGTTGATGCTACAGGAACAAATACACTAGGCCTACGACTGAGAATACCTGTCAACTAGGACGGCAAATATTTCCAGCCTTGATACCGTTTAGACTAAATTGACTGACCCACTTGTCTACATCGCTGTGTATGCTAGGCATACGGTGTGGTAGATACCAAAGATTCAAAAAAGTCCAACTTGCACAATCCCAATACCAATCCAGGTAACTATTTAGATGTTGCCTTATAGGTTCCCATCCAGTCACTTGGCTTACCAGCTTGTAATCGCTCATCCATGGCATCATAATATGCCTCCAATTCTGGGCAGGCTTGTTTGCACTTGACTATCAAAGTCTGTGCTTTTTTCCATTCGCCTGCATAATACAATTTGATAAACTCACGGTGGAGTTCTGTTTCTGTTGCCAATGTATATATCCTTACACCTTCGGTTTTGCCTTTGACTGCTATGCAGTCTAGCTCCGCCACGCTGTAGGCATCTCGGACAAGTTCAGCAGTACGCGATCCCAATACAATGCGAACTCCGTAAGGCTTTGACTGACCTTCGAGTCGGCTCGCCAAATTAACGCTGTCACCAAGGCAGGTGTAATCAAAACGCTGACTGCTGCCCATATTACCAACAACCACGGTACCAGTATTGATACCAAGGCCCATGCCAAAAGGCGGAACGCCTTCTGCGCCAATTTCACGATTGAATTCATCCAGACTCTCCATCATTTGTAAAGCAGTACGCACAGCGTTGACAGCATGATCTGGATCATCCAGGGGTGCGTTCCAAAATGCCATTTGTGCATCTCCAATATACTTGTCCAAGGTACCAGCGTTTTCAATGATCTTGGCAGTCATGGCTGTCATGTATCTGTTCATGATCTTGGTTAAACCTTGAACATCGGCACCGTAGTGTTCGCTAATAGTAGTAAACCCACGCACGTCTGTGAACATGATGCTGAGTTCTCGGCTTTCACCTCCCAAGGTCAACAATTCAGGATTCTTCTGCAACCGTTCAACCATGGCTGGACTCAAATATGTACCAAACTGCCGTTTGATTTGTTGCTTGGCTAAAAATTCAGATATAAATTTAATGCCATAGGTATGGAGAAGAACAAGCACAAGACCAAAGAACGGAATAGTCGCATCCAATAACCAAGCATGAGTTCTATAAGCCCAAGCAGAAAACAATAGGCTGCCGCCGAGTATGACAACAGAAGAAATAATTCCAACATAAGTCCACCTTGATAAAAATAGTAATACAACGCTTGCCAAAATCAGTGCAACGATTTCTGCACCGTCGGCCCAGTCAGGTCTAGTGATAGCAGGACGGATCTTGTTAGCTATCACTGTTCCGATCACAGCGGCCTGCAAGTCCTGCGGCAACATCTCACCCAAGCTGGTGGCCACGGGATTGGCCAAACCCACGGCACTGACACCAACAATCACAATCTCTCCGTTGAAATCTTTGGGCAAGTCGGTTAAACTATGACGCTCTGGCGTCAAGCTCCAGTCAATCCAGATTCTACTGAGACTATCAGTGACCACAGGTCCAAACTGTGGTATGCGCATTTTCTCCACACCCTGTTCGTTGACTTTGACTTGGAATGTACTATCACCAGCGGCCACACGCATGACTTCCATGGCCAGGCTGGGATATAATTGTCCATTGTAGGCCACAACCATGGGCATGCGTCTAACCACACCATCTATTTCTGGCAAGGTGTTCACAATACCAACACCAGCGGCAGCCTGCTCCACTGCAGGAATATTGGCAATGATACCATTGTAGTTTACAAAGGCGCCTTGCCCGTAAGGACCAATTTGCGCCGATCCAGGAGCTCGAGGCTCGTTGCGAGTTTGATTACTACCAACACTGGGCAATACAACAGGATTGCGTTTTAGTGTTTGGACGTAAACTTCGTCTTGGCCAAATCTATCACGATCTGGAGTAAGAATATTAAAGACCACAAGACCAGCATTACGACGGTAAAGGTCTTGTATGATGGCAGAATATCTATCACGAGCAAAAGGAAATTGTCCATATTTTTCCAAAGCCTTTTCGTCAATGTTGACCACATGTACACCCGTGACTTCGGCTGGTTTGCTAGTCACCAAAGTATCAAAATAGCGCAAGCGCACACTTTCCACAAAAGCAGGATCCATTGTGCGTATGCCCACAATTAGGGTTAGGGTAATTAAAGCAGTCCACGGGCTGGTTAAAAATTTTTTCAGCATCAAGTATTTAACTTAAATATTCGCACTATGTATTGGGGATATCACTTACTTCTAGACTGCTCAGGTTGCAAGGGCATAGACAGTCGCGACAACATCTACCGTTTTGTCAAAGATCTGGTGGCTCGCATTGACATGACCGCACACGGCGAACCCATCATTGAATACTTGTTGCCCGGTGATCCAAAACAGGGCTACAGCCTCATGCAGTTGATTACTACCAGCAATATAAGTGGGCACTTTATGGAACTGGATGGTACTGCCTATTTTGATATTTTCAGTTGCAAAGAATTTGACATAGAAACAGCCAAGCAAGTGGTACGTGATTACTTTGCTCCAGAACGCATACGTGTGAACTTTTTGACACGTCATGCCGATTGAATTTTCAGTACGAGTTCCTTACACCACAGCACCCAATATGGTGCGTAACACAGGCACAATTTTTAATCCTGAACCGCGTTCATATTATATTCGACAAAAAAATCAAGAACTGATCAAACGCGGCAATGATCTTTGGGCTGAACTGCCCGGAGCCTCTTTGTTGATTCGACAGGCCACTCAAGAACTAGGGCTAGTAGAAACTTCCAGCATTGTGAATTTTGCCTTGCAAATTGAAGAGGATGTGGCTGTGATGCATCAAGGGCGTCTGGTAGCCATATGTTTTTGTTTTCCTAGTAGTTGGATTCCTCGAGAACGCATCGGCATGAAGTTAACTGACATTCATGGGCCAGTGGCCGATGGGGATAAATTAAGAACCATGAGTCAACGGATAGCAGAGACCATGGCTGATCCTGCACAAGGCAGTTTTCGCAGACACGTGTGGACCATTTCAAACAGTGGCGAACTCAGTCAGCATCCTGCCAGCAAAAGCGATCTTATACCAGACGACATACACAATCTATGGTTTAGATTAGAAACTCAAACTACCATGCCTTTGGGTGATGGCAAAAGCAGTGTGTTTTTTGTTCGAGTAGAAACTGAACCATTGTTGGTAATATGGAACGACTTAGAAAAAAGAAGAATACTATTGGCCAGTATCAATTCAATGAGCGACGCTGTGCTGACCTATAAGAATCTACATCACATCCGAGAAATTTTGAACAAAAAAAATGACCCCGGAGGGTCATTAATGTGCTCCTGGGCCGACTCCTTATAATTTTCATATCGACCCAGTATTTACAGGTCAGTCTTATATAAGATTACCACGTATATTAATTAGCTTTGGAGCTAGCCACGTCGATTTGTTGATCTTGTGCAACACCGTTGGTGTCAGTTTCGTTGTTTGCGTATTCTTCTGGGTGTTCCAAAGACTGATTTTCTTGATGCAATTTGGCAATGTATTCGGCTAAAGTTTTAATGGTGGCAGCATTCATAATTGTTCCTTAGATTTTAGGGCCAAAAAATTGTGTGTGTTTCTTACCGGCAGCCATGATACAACCCAGACCGTCCTGATAACCTATCATGGTCCAACCACCAGTTTTTTCGTTGGCATATAACACATAATGAATGGTGTCACTTTCCCCGTGAAATATAGCGGTTTCTTTGTAGTCGCGACTTAATACTTCAATTACGGCTTTTTGATCAAAGCACCATATACGATGGTCAAAAGGCTTGCCTTCTTGTGCCCAAGAATTTCCTGACAACGCAACAAACAATGACACTAATAGTGTACGCATAATTTATCTCTGTATAACAGTAATTACAGTGGTGCCTCCACGATTAATCTGCTGTGTTAATGGTGCTCCATCCTGTGTGATATTTAACTGAGCATCGGCTTCTCGATCAACAATTACCTGTGCCATGTGTGTGGTTTGCTTGCGAAGTATCAGTCGAGATTCATCTTCGCTGAGTCCATAAGTTAGTCCGCTGGCCACAGAATAATTGGGCAATAAAGTTTTTTCTGCCAACATGGCTTCCTGACTGGCTGCCAACTGTTGATTACTCAAATCTAACATGTTGACCAAAAGATCTACATCCAAAAAGTTTACTTCCAATTCTACAAACTTTTTAAGCTCGTCCTGATCCAATTCATCGTATTTTAACAGGTCACGATTTAGGAAGTTTACATCCAGAGCAGTGCGAGTATCTGCGGACTTTTTTTTGTCTTCTTCGTCGCGTATTTCTGGTGGTGGTGCCACAATTAGAAGATTGTTGATGTTAGCTTGATCTATGGTCACAATGACTGGATTCGAGGGCGGAGTTGTTAAACTTGTAACAATGGTTGTTTGATATGCAACATCCATGAGCACACTGCCAGCATCATTTGAAACCAGAATTGCTCCGGTTACACAACCCTTGTTATCACAACTGGGCAATAGCATTACAAGACTACGGCCCAGTTCATCTACAGTCATTGAAAAGTCTGTGCCACGCACGGCCACCGTAGCAGTGGGAGTTTGCACATTGACATTCTGCGGAGAATTTTTGGCTATCTGCCCCGACGCATATCTGGCAGTGCCTTGTACCATTTTCATGGCCAACTTGCCAGAGCCTGCCTTGGGGTCATACACAAACTCATCAATGGTAATCTTGCTTTGTTCAGTAATGTTGACTGTGGTTTTATCCACAAACTCCAATCGCGCCTTGGCTTTGGCGGTTACCACTGTGTCATTCATTTCCACAGCCGTGTTCACACTGCTCGGAGTCGATCGTTTGTTGCGAACTATTTCTGTAGGGCCGGTTTGTTCCACCACCCTCCCTACACTAGCCCAACTAGTCTGACTGAACGACGCTGATATTATTAAGATCGCCGGTGCTATTAACAACCACACTGTGATTTAACATTCCGCTTTGTGTAACACTTACAGTGTTGGTATTGCCCGCAACTGTGATATCTGCCGAGGTGGTACCTGTGGCAGTGCTGGTATGTGTGACAGTGTTAGTATCTCCTGTGACAGAAATTGTGCTAATGTGATTAGCACCTGCACCCAAGTTTTGTGTCACTGTATTGTTATCACCTGCGATGGTCTGTGTGATAGTGCTACCACTGCATCCTGCACTGACTGTAGTGCCACAGTTAATTTCTTGAACGTTAGTGCTGCCGGTTGTACTGACTGTGACATCCGTGGCCGACCCATTGACCACCATGTCCAAGGTATTGTTGCTACCTATTTGGTCAATGGTCACAGTGTTTGATCCTGATCCCATGTAGGCTGGATTCAAACTGGTTCCTATGCGGTTGTCAGCGCCTTCTTGCGTGACAGTAACAGTGCTACTGCTACCCACTTGTTCGATGTAGATTTCGTTGGCCTTGGCTCCTCCAATGCTGGCCAACAACAAAGCTACCAGTATACTCTTTTTCATTTTAGTTTTTGCCTTGGACAAAATTCCAAAGCCCCTTTCTCTGACCTTCCATGATCATCTCATAGACTGCCTGCTCAATGGCCACACGCACCGCGTAGGTAGTGGGCTCATTCAATGCGGTGCCAGATTCCAACTCCAATGCCTTGGTACCGGCATCTACAAATCTTAAAACACCCACATTGTGTGCTGTGGAATAAATGGTTTTACTCACAGCCGTTGTGATCAACACTTCGCCTGAATTTATACTAACAAGTCGGAGACTCACAGTGACTTCATCCACACGATATTGTTGACTACCACCAATGCCAAGAAATCTGGCACCATTACCACCTGACCTGATGTTAGAATCATACCCGACAATGCCACCTTCGATTATGACACCAGCCACGGTCAAGGGCCGCAAGGGCTTGGCTTCTTTGCCCTCGTAGACTTCACGCTGATTGCGTATGAGTTGACGCTCTTTGACAAGATTGTCCAGGCCCACACGCTCTACAACTCTGAACCAGTTCTTTGAATCTTGTAGATTCTTTATTAGGAATACTTCGGCACCCTGTGTTACAGCCTTGCTGAACACAGCCAATCTGTCATTGGGTTTCATTTGTCCTGTGAGATCTCTGAATCCGTACACAGCCACAGTCATAGGCGGACCATCTAACTCTGGAAGTTTGACCAATAAACTTTGACGAGGTTCTAACTTAACAGGTTCTTCCTGAACCGCCCACATGTGTATGTTGGCACAGCCTGTTAATATTACAGTAAGAAGGGCAAGAGAAAAACCACGCATTAAAATGCAAAGCTCGCAAGAGGCACAGTGATATCAGTTCTATTACCATTGGCCTCTGTAATGGTAAGTGTTACATCCGTGCCGGTCTTGACCCACGAAATGTTTGTGCCTTGAAAATCCATGGTACCTGCGTCGGCACCGCCGTCGGCAAACATGGCGTCGGCCAGCTGCTTGCTGAGCTGGGCATATATACGTGATTCTACATTGACCAAAAATTTGGCCAAGTTGGTGTTTCGGGCATCGCGTTCGGCCTTGTCTTGTGCGGCCTTGCGTTCGTCACTTTGTTTTTGTCGTCGTGTGGCTTCTAGTTGTTCAATGGTCAGCACATGGCTGCTGTAGCCCTGGCCAGAGAAGGCGGGACTGTTGAATTGGTGTACCAACTGTGCCGATGCCGTGGAGGCAATCGTGCTGGCCAGAACCGTTATTATTATTGTTCTCATTCTAGCTCCTATTATTATTTAATAGGATCTATCTATGATAATCTATTGGGTTAATGAGTTAGCTATTGAGTGTATGTTATTTGACTATAACTGGCGACCAATCAGAATTCGGCTCTTGTTGAATAAATCCTGTTAGTCTAGAATCAAGTTCTTGATAGAACGAATCAAGTTCTCCATTCCACTGTCCAATCAACTGAGACAAAAGTTGTTGACACTCTTGCCAGCGCCTATTTTGATAATGGTCAATCATGTCGGCATGTTTGATTTTTAATTCTGGAATTTGAGCAAGTTGATCCATGGAGATATTTTCTACAGCACAATAGGCGGTAACTGGTTCTGTGCTAGATCCAATCAAAAAAGAATCTAACTCTAACACGATATATTTGTCTGCCATTAATTCATGTTGTTCTTTTCCAAATATTATGTTCATGGTTGTGTCCTCTGTAAATAGTTATCATGACTTTTGCATTTGACTTAATTTCTGATCTACACATAGAAACCTGGCCCAGCTTTGATTGGACTGATCAACCTACCAGTCCTTATTGTGTGGTAGCTGGAGATGTGGCTCGAGACCGCACTTTGGTAACCAACACCCTGCGTCATCTTGGACAATGTTACCAGGCCGTTTTTTACATTGATGGCAACGACGAACATCGCTATTATCTAGATGATATCGGGGCAAGTTATCAAGATCTGGCCGAAACCATTGATAAAATTGACAATGTAGTTTACATGCAAGACAATGTGATCATTATCAACGGTGTGGCTATATTGGCCACCAACGGATGGTGGACTTATAATTTTGATCCTGGGTTGGATGCAGAACAAACCTTGGCTTGGTATCAGGATTACGTACAATGTTCTAGAGATCAAGCTCTTGCACTGCAGGATGTGGCTTATCATGACGCAGCTTATTTGATCAACAGCATAAGCAAATTACAAACGCATAAAGACGTTAAAAAAATAGTAGTTGTAAGTCATACTGTGCCAACGCCCACTATAACCAGTCATGACATTACCTTGTCGGGCACCTGGAGATACAATTGCTTGGGCAATTCTCATTTAAACATGGCACTGCACGAGGATTCTGAAAAAAAGATACATACCTGGTGTTTTGGCCACTATCATCAAGGAGTTGATCATGTACACAATGGCATACGCTATGTCAACAACTGTCGCGGACGTGGAGACACTCCTTGGAGTCAGTCAGCTTTTTATCCCAAGCGCATTGAAATAAATTTAAACTGATTCAGGTTCTAGTTTGACTTGCAGAGGATAATTGTTGCTGCGAGCATGAACAGTGACTTCGATACCTTTTTGTTCAGCAATTTCATAAGGTAAAACTGCCACCACTGCTGATCCTACTTCGTGTATGTCTTGAGTTATTTTTACAGCAGTTTCTGCGGTATAATCAAAAAACTCTATCAACGTGTCAATCACAAATTCCATGCTGGTTTGATTATCATTGAGGTAGATAATCTTAAACATAGGAGGTTCTTTAAGTGATAAGTTTGTTGTGGGTTTTATAATTGTATCGGCTTGTGACATCCCTGTTCCTTTGCGTTAAGTAGTGGAGGGTCGCCCCTCCACTGTATTTACTACATTGTACTAGTTTGCGTAGGTAATCGCAATGGTTTTAGGCTTCATTGCTTCGGGAATGTGACGCTCTAACTTCACAGTTAAGATGCCGTCTCGGGCAATGGCGCTGTCAACTTCCACATAATCAGCCAGACTAAAACTACGTACAAAACGACGGGCACTGATACCTTGATGTGTGTATTCGTGTCCTTCGGGCAGTTCTGTGTTTTGTTTTTCGCCAGTGATGATCAAGTTTCCATCTTTGACGCTGACTTCTAGTTCGCCTTGACTGAATCCAGCCACAGCAACTTGTACTTCAAAGGTGTGCTCACCTGTTTTTACAATGTTGTAGGGTGGATAGTTGGTGGTAGCGGCAGTGTCAATTTGATTGATCAAACGATCAAACAACGTGTCTACACCAATGCTGTTGCGATAGAATGGACTGAGGTCCAGAGAGGTAAGTCTTGTCATAATATTCTCCTTTCATTAAGCAAGTTATGACTTGTGTAGCCCGACCATCGGCACTACAATACTATTTATAACAGATTTATTTGAAGTTGTCAATATTTTTCATTAGCAATATCAACAATTCGATACTCATAATGGTCCCAAGTCATACTAAACAAGCTGAAATATTTTTCGTTGTTGAACCCCAATCTATGCGTGTATTTTATAGTTTTTTGACTGTAGTCAGAATCTGGCACGCCATATTGCTTGGCCCATCTGCCAATGGCTATTTTGATTGCTAGAACTGTGGCGTGAGCTCCACCATCCTTGGGTAATTCAAATTCTATGTACACTCAATAAAGTTTTTTGGGTAGTTGCTGACTGCGGAGTTGTTTTTGCCAGCGATTTTTGGCAGCTGATTTTTTGCGCTTTCTACGAGTAGTGGGTTTTTCGTAGGTTTCACGTTCGCGAAGTTCGTTGAGAAGCCCGCTTTCTGTGATTTTCTTTTTGAATTTACGCAGAGCTTTTTCTACGTTGCCATCTTTTACTGAGACTGAACGTCGATATTCTCTCATGCGTTTTCCTGTTGCGCTAGTGTCATGGGAGTATTTACCTGATCTTTGTTGATGACAATTTGTAAAATATTCTGTTTACGATATCTGGGCAAATCAAACATGTGCGGCATGAGTACACGTTCTAGCTCGCTGTGCAGACCTCGGGCACCTGTTTGAGTTTTCAATGTACGTTCAGCAATAACGTCCAAGCTTTCGGGTTCAAACTCAAGCTGGATGCCGTCCAAATTAAACAGCCACTGATATTGCTCAACAAAATTGTCTTTGACCTGGGTCAATATACTGATCAATTCTGTTTTGCTCAATGCATGCAAGCTAATGCAACTACCAAATCTGCCCACAAATTCTGGAATCATTCCGTACTTGATCAAATCATCAGGAGTAATTTCGTCTGTAGTGGCATGATCTATGTTTAGTTCAGCATTAAAACCCATAGAGGTCCCTTGGGTTCTTTTTTGTATGATTTTGTCAAGCCCAATAAAAGCACCGCCAGCAACAAACAAAATGTTTCTGGTGTCTATTTCCACAAAGTCGCCGTTGTTGTTTTTTCGATTGCCAGTGGCAGGAATTCTACATCGAGTTCCTTCGATTAATTTTAACAAGGCTTGTTGTACCCCTTCACCAGACACATCTCTACTGAGTGTGGCACTTTCCCCTTTTTTGGCAATTTTATCTACTTCGTCAAGAAATACAATACCTCTTTGACAACGCTGAACATCATTTTCAGCAGCAATGTACAGACGAGAAATAATACTTTCTACATCGTCGCCTACATATCCAGCCTCGGTCAGACTGGTAGCATCTGCAGTGATAAACGGCACATCCAAATATTCAGCTACTGTGCGGGCCATGAGAGTTTTTCCTGTACCAGTAGGCCCAATCATGAGTATGTTGCTTTTTTGAAACGACGTATCTGCATTACTGATACGTTTGTAGTGATTAGCAATGGCCACACTCAACACTGTTTTGGCCTGACTTTGTCCAATCACATAACGATCAAGATATTGTTTGATTTCTAGTGGATCTGGAATTTTTTGATCGTTGTCCTTTTTGACCTGGTCAGACTTGGAAAAATCTTTCAACAAACTAACACAAAGATTAACACATTCATTACAGATAGCCACCTTGTGACTGACTATTAATTTGCCGACTTGTCCTTTGTGTTTGGCACAAAAACTGCAATATTCAATATTGTCTGTCATTTTAAGATTTTTTTAATGTTGAATTTAATCTTTCTGTAATATGATCACGTTCACTGTCGCTTAATAATTCTGGATCATATTCGCCTCGATCAATTTTTTCAATCAAATGATCTATGTAGGCATTGTCATAGGCATAGTTGTCGCTGAGGGTTTTGTCAACTTCAATCCAATTTGCTCCGTTGTACTTGAATAATGCTGTGGGCAAACGATCCACTTTTAAAAACATGTCTCCTTTGACTGGGGTTTCAGGAAATGTAGTTCCAAACCCTCGAACTTCTCCAGAGGTAGAGGGCAACTCATTATCGGCCAACAAGTTCATGCCAGACAATACACGATCTTGAAATTCTTTGTTGTTCCAAGGCAACTCACCGATTATTCCAGCTCTGAACAATTGACGTTCACGTTTGAGAGTTTTGCCAGGGTTTTCATCTTTCCATGCCCGTTCACATAAACTTTCAATTTTGCGCTCTTCTGAGTCCTCGTGCGTGTCGATTATTTCATCATCGTCATCATGATCATCAATGATTGGATCTGGATCAGAAATTGATTGTTCTATGGGTGCATGCTCGGCTTCGGCATCCACAACAGGTGCGGACTTACTACGGTTCCACATGCTGTCAAGCCCTGACAAAACTCTAAACTTGGGTTTGGATTTTTCCACAGGCTGATCTTCATCTATGTGATCATACCAATGTTCCTCATCGGGTTTGACTTGTTGATAAGGATTGGGTTCTTCGGGTGCTTGGTAAGTACCTGAGTCTATGTTTTGTGCTGTGGTTCGGGCACGGTCAAAAAATTCTTTGACTTCTTCATCATCCTCTTCACTTTTTTCTTCTGGATTTTCTTCTGGGCGCCGCGCCGCAGGCGCCATGATGTTGATACCGCGCTCCCATTCAATACTTTTGGTTGCAGCCAACAACAAGGTAAGTGCCAAAGGATCAAACACAACAACAATAAGAATGATAACCCAACGCACAGCCTTTTCCAACAAGTTGGCTTCAGGATTGTCACCGTAGATCAAGGCCGCAATATACTTGATGGGACCAACTTCGGCTTCGACCTTGCGAACTTCTGCGGCTATGGGTGCTCGTTCATCGTTGAGCTTTTGAATTTTCTTTTGTTCGTTGTCAATTTCTCGCAACAAGCGGTTGCGTTCTCCGGCTTGACTTCGACGTAATTGTGCGGCTTTGTCAGCACCACGCTCGTCGGTGCTACGACTCAGGGTCTGATCAACGGCGGCATCCATTTGTTGTAATGCACCGCGAGCTACGGTGATGTTGTCACGGGCCTGTTTGATTTTTTCATCGTAGATGGCAATTTTGGCAACGACATCACCTGACACCATGCCTTGGTCGCTGTGTGCCTTGCTCAAGAATCCAAACACACCCATGCTGGTCAGCACCATGAGAATAGCCACTGCACTACACAGGTACACTTTGTACTGTACTTCTGCACGATCCCAATACTTGTGTAACCACAAGGTACTGACAATCTTGCCCACTTCTAAACTGCTACCAAGAATTACAATAGGCCAAAAAGCCGCAGCAAAAATGGCTGTGAGTCCAAGAATTGAATAGTAGGCAGCACTGACTGATATAATCAGTGCTGTCAATAGAGTTAATATACCAAACCACATAATCTAATATTTACCGTTATTTCCATGTTCTATGACGCTCGGCAACCCATTCTACGCCGTCGTATTCATCTATCTGCCAGTCTACATCGGCTGGAATTCGCACTATTTTCAATCGAGCATGTTCTCCCCAGGCATTTTTACCCAGTTCCCTGATCAAATTCACCAACACAGGATCATCTCTAGGTATCATTGTATCATACCAATGTTGACCTTTGACTATGATAATAGGACCATATCTGTCGTTGCTGTGCCGATCATCTCTTGGAATCAATTGATAAGGTACCTGGCTGCGTTCAAGCCAAGCGATTTGAGCATCATGATTAAGTCCAAACCCTCCGTGACATGCATTAATTACTATGTCTCTGAACCCACGCAAATGTTGAATTAGAATCTGATGATCTAAATCTTTGTCTATTTCTTGCCCGGCCATGTTTTACTAAACAAATTGAATTCTCTTTCGTTGCTGATAAGTCGAGCTTCAAGACGATCTACTCGGCGTTGTAGATTAATGGTACGAATCAACAAAATAATCAAGGCCACTATGATCAAAGTAAAAGTTACACCCCAACCAGCAATGATACCATAGGCCATGTACCATAAGTTTTCGATAGCTTGAGTCACGGAATTCATTTACAATACCTCAGGTTGTTTGTTTAAAAGTCCTAGTGTGCCTTCATTTGGAAAAAAGATCCAATCGTCGGGCTTGTAAGCGTAGGCTCTATAGTTGGCCTGTTTAAAAAACTTCTTAACTGCTTCTACGTCGGTTTTCCACATTTCTACAAAGCAGATAGGCCTATGTGTGTCTATGGTTTTTTTGGCACCCAACAAAGCTAGATGTTCCATGCCTTCGATATCCAGCTTGAGAAAGTCCACTGGTTCCGCAAATTGATCAATGGTCACAGTTTTTACTTCTTCTGTGCGTGTCTTGGTCATGTATTGATTGTCAGTGCGCTCAGTTTTGATCAATTCCAACCCACCAAAGTTGTTGGGCAGGGTATAATCTGGCAAATCAACCTTGATTGAATTGTTGGCATTGTCGCTGACTGCGGCATGATGCACCTGCACATTGTCTAAACCGTTGATGGCTACATTTCCGCATAACACATAATATACTTGACGTTGTGCTTCAAAACTTCTCACGGCAACACGTTCACCAAAATGTCGTGCCACGGCCACAGTGTGAGTACCAATGTTGGCACCTACGTCATAAAACGTCACCTGCGGTTTGTTTTGCAACAAAAGATCAATTAATCCAACAATGAGGTCAATGTCGTCTTGTGCCCATGCTCCATGCACTTCAATGCTACGACCAATGTACTGATCGTTGGCATTTATGATCATGGGTCCGTTGCGGCTGTTGACTAGTTTATTTGGTATCACGTTGTCCTATTCTGTCTTTGCTATAGTCACATAATACATGATAACCCATTTGATAGCAAGAACAATGGTGGCCCAGAATCAACCGAGCCAACCAGACGCGGAATCGTTTAATCATCGCGATTGCCAAACAGTTGTAGCAGGCTCATAAAGATGTTGATAAAGTTCAAGTACAAGCTCAATGCTCCTAAGATTTCGGCTTTGCTATCTGGCTCCAAGATCGAGACTTCTTGACGAATACGCTGTGTGTCATAGGCAGTGAGTCCCAAGAACACAATAATGGCCACTGCACTAACAACCATGGCCAAGGTTGAATTACCTAAAAACACATTCACAATGCTGGTCACAACCACAGCGATCAAGCCTACCAACAAGAAACTGCCCCATGATTCCAAGCTCTGTTTGGTAAAGTATCCCCATAGGCTCATGGTACCAAACAACACTGCGGCACCGAAGAATGCACTTACAATGCTGGCTGTGGTAAAAGTCACAAAGATACCGCTCATGCTCAGTCCCATGAGTACGGCAAATAGATGAAGCATGGCTCGAGCTTCACCATAGGTGGCTTTTTGCATGACCCAATGCATGGCAAAGATCATAACAAGTGGTGAAAAAATTACCACCCATTTGAGCCAAGTACCAAACAGCAAGGTCATCAAGGTTGAACTTGATGCAACCAACAGACTGACGACTAGGCTTGTGACCACGGCCAGGAACATGTTGTTGTAGACCGATATCATGCGATTGTTGATATCGCTTACATCTGCATAAACTTGTGTCATTGTTTCTCCTTAATTGATATTGGGTGTAGGCGGTTTGGCACCGGTACAACTTCCGCCATTGTCAAACCATAAACTCATGGCTTGTTCTCGATAAGCGTCTAACTCATCCTGTTTTGATTTTTGTAGTTGTGCATCTTCGTATTCGGCCAACTTTTGTTTGTATGCGTCCTCAGTAAGAGCATGCCATCCACAACATTGACCTGTAGGACTGCGACCACATCCACAAGAATATTTACCGTCAGGTTTTGCCATCATAGTGCTTTCTCCCGTAGTCCGCGCCATTCTTTTACCCCTGTAACTTTATCGCCGTCGTCGTTGACCCAAGTTTTACCCGTCCAAGTTAAATCTGCTGTGGGTGGCCAAGGCCAAGCTGGAGCCTTCTTAAACTGACATTCATATACACCTTGATGTACAGGTTTGATCTTGGCCGGGAACCACTCAGTCTTTTGTTCGTCAGTCCATTCTGTATCATCTTCGCCAAATTCATCTTTAAACTCGTCAACAATTTTTTCTAATTCTGTAACAGGATTCCATGTTTCGCTGTTACAGACCGACTCTGGAAAATCTATCGGATTGTCTGTACCTGTTTCGTGAACCAGATCATCTTCCTCAGGCAATTCGTAGCGTTCCCAATTGCCTTCATCGTCTGTGATACGCACCATGTTCATGTCCGAACTCTTACCGTCGGTACTACCGCCCCAGTTTTCAATCTCTTCACCGTCGTAATACACACAGTTGATGATCTCTTCGCCATCAACTTCGTCATAGTAGAGTTCTAATTTTTCAATGTCAAATGGTGCACGTAGTTCGATCTCACCTTCAAAGAATGTGCCTTTTTCATTACTGCTACCAATGAATACTACTTCGCCTTTTTTGGCCATGCCCACCCAGACTTCATCTTGACAAGACCACTGTGGACTGTCTTCACAGCCATCGCAATCATCAAAACTTTTTTCAAACACTGTGTTACCGTTTTCATCTTCAATAGATATGGTACCAGCGTTGCGGCTCACACCGTTGACATGTGCCATGCCATCGCATTCATACCAGGAACCCGGAGTAAAGGGCAATTGCTCCTCGTCTAGTTCTTTTTCTTCAGCATACTCGTAACCCCAGGCCAAGTCTACAAGATCTACTCGATTCTTTAAACAATAATCCCAAGCCTTGGGATCCACACGGCCCATGACCTTTTCACCACCGTAGCCCCACATCTGGATCTTGTAGGTTCTGGGTGTGAATTTCAGTGTGTCAATGAGTTGTTGCTGTTCTTCTTTGGTTGCCATAGCCTTTCCTTACCGGTAATCATTGTTTAATTGTGCCCAGGTCATCCAGGCCTTGAATGCATTATATACTATCAGAGCTTCGCTGTCATCCTGTGCTACTTTTTTGCCACGAACCCAAAACCCATCTGGGCCAACACGAAGCATTTCCTCTCCGCCGGCCATACAGGAGATGTTGCTCATTGGTAACTCGCTAGTAAACTGATAATCGCTCATGCCACAAACTGTCTAATACGTTTGAGGGCTTTTTCAATGCGCCATTTGATATACCAAAACCATTCTCGAGGGTGTACTTTCATTTTTCTCCGTTCAAACAATCCATGCATTTACAAACAACAAAACTCAACAACAAACCTCCAAACACAATGGCCGCGGCTTCAATCATCCAAGGCTCTAACCACGACAAGTTAAAAATCTTTACGTATTGATCAAACATCACAGTTTCTCCCCGGCTTCAAAGCCACGAAAACGCACAAATCTTGGAAACCTTAGGCTATAGGTTCCATCTTGATTTTGGGTCACAGCATCTGCTGCAACCTCAACCACTTGACCCATCAATGTGTCACGAGCCATCCAATATTCATCACGATTGGCGTCGGTAAGACCACTGCCCACATTCACACGAATGGCTCGATCCGCATCGGTGCCTTCACATATTATAGCACCCAACCTACCTTGATTGCGACCTGTACCTTCTTCGAAACCTACAATGTTTAAGTCCACAGTGATAACCGGTTTCCACTTCAACCAAAATGTAGTGCGTTTGCACTCGTAAGGTGCACCAACATCCTTGATCATGATGCCTTCAAAACCATCGGCCACTGCATCATTAGCAAAGCGTCGCATGATGTCCTGGCCTTCGGCAGTGCTGAGATCCACATCCATGCCTGGCATCACACGCAGATTTGGTTCGGATTCAATGTGTTCTTGATTGATGCTCAACATCAAGGTTCGCTTGTGTTGTTGTGCATTCCAAAATCCACGCTCAAAGTCGGCCAAAGGAATCACATCAAAAATGTAGTAGGTCATGTCCTTGGTCTTGGCGTTGTCTTTGCGGTGTGCCTGTTTCATGAGAGCCTGAAAACTTTCACCCACAATTTCACCATCCAACACAAACGGACCTTTGGTCTCCAGGCTAATTCGACCTTTGATCCGAGCAATTTGTTCTTCAATGTCAGGAAAGTTTTCAAACTGTTTGCCGTTGCGACTAAACAGACTCACAGTATTCTTACTACACAGGGCCAACACACGCACACCATCCAGCTTGCATTCAATTCGCTTGATGCCTTTCATCTTTGACTGATGATCCGTGCTGTCTGTGGCCAACTGACAAGTGAACACAGGAATGCGCCATTCAGTTTTGCCCACAACCTTGTTGATGGTTTTTTCACTGATGCCACAGCGCAGGTCTTTGATGATCACTCTGCGACACACCATGTTCCACTCATCGCTGTCAAACTCCTGGCTAATTTCTTCAATGGCTTCACGTGCGGCATTGCCTGTGACGCTTCTAGTACGCAAGGCTTCCAGCAAGCCCCAGAACCTGGGCCATGGATTGAGTCGGTCTTTTAGACCTTCGGTCTCTGGAACTTGCCGCACACCAAACACATGAAACGGATTGTAGGCTTCGTAGCAGTTGAACAAGAAACTCTGTGCATTGGCCGAACCTAGTTTGGCTGCCATGAGAGCTTTCTCAATTACCTTTTCTTTGTGAATTCTGCTGTCTGAGCTTTCGAGATCACGGATCCAGTCTGCGGACAATTTAAGCCCCTCAAATTTGACATCTTGCATGTCTAACATTATTTACTGACTCCTAATAGATGATATTATACAAATGAAATAGATTCAAATTTTATCACAGGTTGTTGAATCAACTCTTTTAAATCTTGTTTGTTGACCACTGAACCAATAACAGGATGTCCAGTAAACTTTTTGAGATTTTCAATGCCCATTGATGCAACAAAATTTGGAGCATGAGTCTCAAACCAATTGATATACGAATTCCAGTCAAATTTCTGTTCTTTGTGTTCGGGCATGATCACAATGTTGAGTCCAGGCTTGACAAAATCATGAAAACGACAAGTTTGTTCTACTTTTGTGTTGTCTTTTTGTTCGTACAAATACAATGGATGATGCCCTACATAAGGATTTTGCAATCGCAAATCTCCAAACTCAAGGTCTAACTTGGCCGGATAAGAATCAGCATCAAGAGAAAATCCTGCGTCATTGAACCACTCAATCTGTAACCAGTGATCTCTTTTACTGCCACTTTCAATGGCATGCAAACAAAAATGTAACTCATCCAATAAATGATCATGTTCTTCTGGAATATTGGCGTACCCTTGAGCAAGATATTGTTCAATATCTTTGTGCAACAGTGTTGTGGTTGCCAAATCATACCGATCCCTCTTCCACTCCCAGCCCAGAGTTTGTTTGGCTTGATCAACCAATTGTAGAAAATATTGCATGGTGTAGTTCTGCGGATCTCTGAATATAGGATTCGGATCTGCAGAGTATTGATTTTTTAACAAGTCTACATAACGAGACGCTACCTCAGTGTCGTATAAATCACACCGCAAGGCAGGAGCACCAGCAAACTTTATTTCAAACTTAACAGTCAACCTTTTTTCCTTGTTGATGTTGATACTCGCGTTTCAACCAAAATTTGTATCGTGCAAAATATTCTTGCGCTGAATAACACAGCGGCTGACCATAGGCAGCTATTTCTTCTTGGTGTTCGTACCATTTCTCTTGACACCAGTGCCGAAACCCCGATATATTCATTTCCGCTCCATGATACTTTTGATCACTGCTGTGGCTTCAGGAAAGCCCTGACGCTCACGACTACTTACCATGGCTTCGATCAGTTCCATTTGTGTTTCGTGCAAGCCACCCACAAAGGTCATGATCTGGTCACGAGTAAGAGTCATCTTGATATTGGCGATGGTGTATTTTTTGCGAGCTTCACGATCTTCTTCAAAATCATCTTCAAACATTATTGTGCCTCCGCATAGTATTGCGCATCTAACTCAGCTGACCATTCAGCATATTCCGCAGGATTAATAACATCGGGTTCGTCTTCAACAACCCATCCTGCTTTACGGAGCTCAGCACGGCCCTGGGGTGTAGACTTCATGGCATCCATGACATCATGGATGCGGTTGATATGCTCAACCAAGAACGCACGATCACGCCACTGTTCAGGAGTGGCTGTGCGTGGACGCCAGCCATAAAAGTCCTTGTGGAAGTCGCTGTAATAGCCCTGCAAGTCTTCCACTGTTAGTTCTGCAAAATCGCTGTGTGCCATTGTGTCGCTCCTTTATTGTTTATAACTATATTATAACAAATGGGCCTTTTTTGGTCAATCCCACAACTTTTTGTCGCCGTACCGCTCGTTGTAGTCGTAACCAGCATTGTATTCTTCAACCTCGGCTGTATTGAGTCGAGTAACTTTTTCACCATGGCCAGTACCTTCGGGCCAATAGTGTGGATCACGTGGACGACCGTAGTATGAGTCTGCACTTCCACGATCAAATAGACCACCGTGCATTTTGCGATCAAACTGCGGGCCACGCAGAGCCTGTACAATTTGTTCTTGCTCTGTAGGTGATAACATACTGATATACATATTTGCTCCTAATTGTTTACTATACATACATTATAGCCGAAATGGCCTTTTTTGGTCAACCATTGTCCCGGACTTAGGAATTACGGTAAGTTAGTGCTTACCTACCCTGGTTGCCACCGGGTTGGAGATTGCTTATGCGTAAATTCCGCAGGCCCGCATAAATCGAGCCCAATCAAAGTTTGAGTTGCTGACTGCGCAGGCCGCACCCACTGCTATGGCTGCTTTTTTACGAGCTTGTTCGTCGTCGATGAAACTGATATTTTTGGCGAGTAGTTCAAAGTGTTTCTTAGACATACTATTGCTCCTTTTAGTTACTATACTGTTATTATACGAAATGGTGATTTTTTGGTCAACCATAAAAAAACCCTACACAAGGTAGGGTTACTGTTCTACTGCGAGAACAGATTTTTACTTCTTGGCAGGCGCAACAGGAGCGGCAGCAGGAGCAGCTGGTTTAGCGGCTTCTTTTTTTGGCTCTTCTTTTTTGGCAGGAGCTGTTTGTGCTACAGCGGCGACGGCAAATGCGGATGCTACGATTGCGAGTAATGCTTTCATTTTATTTCCTTTTCTATAAAGTATTCACACAGAGACTCTGTGTATACTATACTTAACGCCTTTGTTAGGTTGCGGGTTGATTTTTTTGGAAAAATCAAGACTTATTTAATAACCAAATTTTGTGCTTCGTTTTCAGAATAAACACTTGGTAACAGTTCTGCTTCGGTCGGCGGTGGATTAGGGTCACTGGGTATTTTGGTACTGGTGTAAATTCCTGCAGAATTCAATGCAGTTAAGTTTCGACCTTCTCTTAGACAACCAATCACAGCCTCACCGGCCTGTGTAGTCAAATCGGCCATGGCTTCCAAAAACCAAGCAATACCACCTTCTTGAGTTTGTGATCCGTAACTGGGTAAACTCAAAATAAAACTATAAATGCTGTTTCGATCATTGGCTTGAAGATCGGCAAAATTTAAATTGACCAAAGGTTGTAGAGTCTGTTCTTCAACTACCTGCTCGGCCATGCTGTTCCACAATGAATTTAATTCCGCACACTGAGTTGGATACAGTGTTTGAAGATTGGCAATTTCTGCCTGTGCAGCCGAGGTCAGTGCGGACATGGCCAATTCAATGGCTGTAGGATCATATTCAGGCGGAGGACCTGGATCTATTTCTACTCCATTGTAGGTACCTGCAGCAGGACCCGACGGAATGGTCAAAGGTCCTGCTTCGGTATCCCCATACCCTCCAGTCAATGCTGTTTCCATTTGTTGATAGATTGTGGTCAAATCTGCAAGATCCATAGTCGCAAATATGGTCACAGTTCTTGCAAACGCATCTGTGGCCACCCATCCACCGGCCAGACCAATGATATCAACAATTCTAATTGTTCCATTGGGGCCGTTACCGTTGGCCAGAGTCGATGTATAATAGTCGGCCACCGCAGGCGGCACCGCTGTAGTCAGTGCCGTGATCAAAGGAAGATCTTTTGTAGTTTCCATGGCCTTGACTGTGTTGCCAAATGTGGGCAAGGACGTGGTTGCTATACCATTTATTTGCGCCAAGGCCACAGCCAAGGCCTTGTTAGCCAAGGCCAATCCAGACGGAATGATAGCTTGCAAACGATTGTAACTGATCACTATGTAATCCGGGAGTTCAGCAAGCAAGTTTGTGTTAACTGAATCTGCAGAATTTAAATAAACAGCACGGGGGCCAACAGCCGTAGTCACTGTCAAACTCAAATAACTGTTAGGAAACAATTTGGCAGGATTTAACAAATCGGCAGCGGTTGTGATTCCTGCGGTGGTTATCTTTAACACTTGTAAAATTTGATCTAGATCTGTGCCAGTGATCTGTGTCATGGCTTCGTACATGAGTTTCTGCACCGAATCTGTAACAGACAATGTTGGATCAGTCAAGTTGATTACAATTTCTTGAGGCACTCCTACCGCAATAAAGTAAATTGACAGCACTGGTATATTACCGGCTACCGCGGCAATTTGTTGAACCAAGGCCAACGGTGTTCCAAGATTGTTGAGATTACTTAGGTCAATTAAATTACCTAGATTGATCAGGTCCTGTCCAAATGTTGTGGTTGCCAAATTGACCGTGGTAATGTCACCTGTGATCATGTCATTGGTGCTGGTAAAGGTGTTGCCTAAGTATGTTTGGCTGTTGACAGCACTGTTGATAAATTGATTGGTTAGACGTCCGTAACTTGATGCCAAATTAAATGCTTGTACAAATTTGCTAATGTCACCGCTGCCAGCATCCAATGTGGCCTGAGCTGTGATTACATCTGTCATTTGTGTGCCTAGACCTGAGTAGGCTGCAGGAACGCTGTTGCTAAAAGCAGGTACAGAATTAGCGGCCAATGTAGCAATACTGGGATCAAGAGCTTCGGCAGCCAAGTAGGCCTGCATGAGTGCGGTATTGCTGTAAGCCGAAATGGCCGAAGTCAATTCTACACTTACTCCAAGACCTTGATTTTGCAATAGGCCAGCTCCAGCAATCAGCTGTAATGGAGTTAAAATACCAGTGGTCATTTACACACCTACAATTACATCAACACTGCCGGCGATCCTTGAATGTCCGCAGGTGTCTATGTCGCCGTCGGTGACCACAGGCCGTCCATTGATTAAAACAGTAAAATTAGTTGAAGTAGTTTGAGCAGCACAATGTATAGGAGGGCATCCTTCGGCTCCGCAACAGGGATGTGGTGTTACTCGAGCTCCTAACACAGCCGCTGGTCTAAAATTAACCAACACTGATGCTTCACCGGCAACAACAACGCCACCAACCACATTTGGATCTCCTAACCGTTGAACGCCGCCTGGCATAGTTTTATCCCATTAAAATTTTGCTGTTTCTAACTGGTTTAATACCAGTGGTTGCTTCTGTGTAACTGTCTTGTACTTCGTCCCTGCTAATAGCAATCAAACTAACTTGTTGTTTATTTATTGTAACAGGTTTATCAGGATTTGCTGTAAACAAGCCGTGTATCATGTTGATACCTTGTGGACCTGGAACAACTGTAAGAGGTTTGGTTACAGTGTAAGTGGCATCATCTTCGGCGGTGATTTTTGCTACCATTTCGTCACCATTGGCAATTTTGATTGTGTAAACCTGATCTAATTCTACTTTCATGTTATCCTTTTAAATGTTTGCGTAATTCTGTAAATCCGCCAATTAATTTGCCATCTAAAAATATCTGTGGCACTGTGCGGGCATCGGGTACTGCCTCCAACAACTGTTCACGTGTCCAATCCGTACTGATGTTGCGTTCTTCGTATTCAATGCCTTTTAACTTGAGTAAGTTTTTTGCTTGATCGCAAAAAGGACAGGCATTTTTGCTCCATACTACAGCTTGTGTCATATTTGTCTCCTTGATTGTTATTATAGCGCCGGTAATGCGTCGTAGTCAACGGTATCACTCATTACACCAATAACATAATTAGTTGATTCATTCTCTTGCAAGGCAGTTTGTTTGTTGCTTGTGTTTACATGCTTGTTGAACCAAGGAATTGGTGTGGTCTTGGGTGCCGAATTCCAATAACGAAGACCGATTTCTTTTAATGCACCCACAGCGGTATAGTCCACAAAGTCTTTGAGAATGTTGGCGTTGAGACCAATCACAGGACCTTTCTTGAACAAGTAATCAGCCCAGGCCTTTTCCTCACGAATTACATCTTCATACATGCGTTGAACTTCTGCCTCGCACTCTTGTTTGGCTCTGGCAAACCTTGGATCTTCTTTGACCACTTGATTGATGATCCAGGCTGTCCAATCCTTGTGCAGGATTTCATCCTGTAGGATTAGGCCGATGATGTTGCCGTTGCCAATAAAGATACGATTTTCTACCATGGCCAAACTGGTAGCAAATGATACCATAAAGCGGAAAGCTTCTAGACCATATGATGCGTTCAGCGCCAACCAAATGGCTTTGATGTGTTCATATTCATCAAACTTTTCCTGTAATTCTTTGCGACAGTTAATCATGTGCAGACGATCATAGTAGAGTCCAATGGTCGACGCCATTTCTACGATCTCGTTGGTGTCATGAATCTTGTTGAACTCTTCCTTGGGTACGTTGTAGATATTGCGAATGATATGACTGTAACTGCGACTGTGGATGTTGGTTTCAAAAAACCCCCAGTTGTACATCAGTGCTTCCAGTTCTGGAATACTACACACTGGTGTGAATACTTGTGTGGGTCCACGACCTTGCAAACTATCCAAGGCTGTTTGTCGTAATAAGTTACTGGTAAAGATATGACGCACAGTGTCACTGGCTTCTTTGAAGTCTGAGGCATCTTTGGTCAGGCTAATCTCTTCAGGCACCCAAAAAAACCCACGTGCTTCTTGTTCAAACTTTACAATCTTAGGATATTTGACTTCTTCAAATCGTTGAATGGTCACAGGACCTTCCGCATCCAAAAACATCTTGCGGTTAAGATAATCTGTCTTGTGTCGTAAATCATATTGTGCTTGGCTCATATTGTTCTCTTAATAATATTTTTTATCTTGGCTCCAGTCATAGGGCTCACTGGTTCCGCCAACACGTTGGCTTTCTAAGTAAGTCCAATAACTTAAAAAATTGCGTATCCAAATCAACGGATTCAACAATATACGTTTTATAACTTGCATGCTTCACAATCCTCTTCCGCTAAGTCGGCATCTGCAAGTTCTTGTTTCAATTCAGGCATGTCGTCCTGTCCTTTGCTTCCTTGCTTGTTGATCAAGCTGTAATAGAATGTTTTCAGACCCCAACGATGTGCTTGCATCAAGTTACGGGCAATCAAGGTTGTAGGTACCTTACGATCGGCAAAGTGTGCAGGATTGTAGAATGTGTTGGTGCTGATACTTTGATCCACATAGGCCGCCAGCACTGCTGCGGTCTTGATGTAGCCCACACAGTCGGTCTGATCCCACATGAGCTGATATCGATTCTTGAGTTTGTTGTACTCTGGTGCCACTTGAATCAGACTACCAGCCTTGCTTTCTTTCACAGTGATCAAGCTCATGGGCATTTCAATGCCATTGGTTGAATTGATTACCACACTAGAACTTTCCACTGGCGCAATGGCCATCAAGGTAGCGTTGCGAACGCCGTGCACCTTCATCATAGCACGCAGGCGTTCCCAGTCCAACTCAGGTTTAAAACTTGTGAGTTCATCTACTGCCCGACTACGTAATTCCCAGGGAAATTTGCCTTGACCGTAGCGGGTGAGTCCTGAATGACTGCAAGGTCCACGTTCTTTGGCCAGTTCAATAGTGGCTTCTGTAAGATAATAAGCCTGATGTTCTATCCAGGTTTTGACTTCGTGCAGTGCTTCTTTTTCTCCATACTCTAAACCGCGTTTGGCATGCCAATAAGCAAGGTTAGTAACTCCAATACCCAAGGGCTGGATCTCTTGATTGCTCAACATGCTTTGGATGCTCAAGAAGTCTTGATAATCCAAGATATTGCATAGGCTACGCTGTAAGATACGGCAAGCACGTCGCATGTCTTCAGGATTGCGGAAAGCACCCCAATTGATACTTCCTAAAGTACATAGAGCAATACGTCCTTCGTCGTCGTCAAGACGTTTGAATGGCTTGGTAGGCAACAAGATTTCACAGCACAAGTTACTTTGATAGATTGTGTGGTACTCAGGGTCGAACGGTCCTTGATTCATCACATTATCAATGAACACCAGGTAGATGCGACCTGTGTCTGTGCGTTCTTTTAAAATGCCGCCTTTGAACACATCCTCGGCGCTCATAACTTTTTTACGCAGGTCTTTTTTCTTTTCGTACTTGACATACAGCTCTTCAAAGCGTTCTGTATCTTTGTAAAATGCCTCGTAGAGATCAGGTACCTCGTTAGGATCAAAGAATGTGATGTCTTCTTTGTTTTTGAATCTGCGCCAGAACATGGCATTGAGCACCACACCGTAGTCCATGTGGCGCACACGTGTTTCTTCTGTGCCTTGATTGTTCTTCAACACAATAAGATCATCGAACTGATAGTGCCAGATAGGATAAAACACTGTGGCCGATGCATTGCGAATCCCACCTTGACTGCACGAACGTAAATCACCAAACCACTTCTTTAAAAATGGAATCATGCCGGTGTGCATGACTTCTCCACCTCGAATAGGAGCACCAAGTGGGCGCAGGCGACCAACTTCCAAGCCGATACCGGCACGCTTGGCCGCATACTTGGCCATCATCTCTCCTGAAGCAAAAATACTATCCAAATCATCATCTGAGCGAATAAGAACGCAACTGCTAAACTGTTTAGTTGGAGTGCCAAGCCCAGCAAGCACAGGAGTAGCAAGAGTAAACAGACCGTCTGAAGCCGCATTGTAGTATTCCTTTATGTAACGCATTCTGGCTGCGTTGGGTTCTTCTTTGTGAAACACAGTAGCGGCTGCAACCATGTAACGAACTTGAGGTGTTTCATAGATCTCCTTGGTAGCACGATTGCGTACCAGATACTTTTCAATCAACTGTTCAATAGCCGCATAACTGTAATGTTCATCCTTTTCATGATCGATCATGTCGTTCATTCGATTCCAATCGTCCTCGGTGTACCACTGTAATAATTCTTCAGTGTATAAACCGGTAGCCACATTCTTCTTTACAATCTCATACAGGTGCGGAGGTTCGTACTGACTATACACATCTTTTCGTAACATGCTAAGACGTTGTTTGCCAGCCACATATTGATAATTGGTATGCCCCACATCAGGATTTGATTCAACGTCAATGAGATCTACAATGGCTCTGAGTGTGATACCATCAATCTCTCTGGTACTAATGCCATCATAAAAATGCAACTGTGCTTTGATCTCGATCATACTCTGACTTACGTCAGCAATACCTTGACAAACTTTTGCAACCTGAGCCTGCCACTTTTCAATGTGCAAAGGCTCTCGATGGCCGCTTCTTTTTACAACTGTAATCTGCGTCATTTTTTCTCGTTCGTGTTATTTTTTTACTACTTAAATTATTTTTTGATACTGATACTTACGTTGTACTACAAACTTTAGATTGTTATTTACAATCACTTCGGAGTTCCAATTCAGTATATATTTTGTTTGACCTGCCAGGACTAAATTACGCTCATCAGTGGTCAAAACCAATTCTACAGGGGCGATATCTGCACGGTCCAACAAAGTTATAGTGTACAGTATTCCTAGAGCTTTTGCAAGATCGCAGTAAACATTGTCATTTAAAAGTTGCCACGGATCGGGCCAATCTGTCTGATCGTCCCAGTGCAGATAATATGGTTGCCATGGCGCCAAATTCCACCAGCTCTGAATGGTGGATAAAGCATGTTCTGGGGGTTGATCTTTACAAAATGTTCGCAGGTTGTACCAGTCAGCAAGACGCTGGTCAAAAGTTTTTGGCCACATTGAATTCAATTATAAGTGCGTAACAGAATAAGTCATTGTGCCGTTGGCCGAAATATCAACGGTGGTGTATTGAACGCTGATCACATTGGCTGTCTCTACCGCAGATAGTGTAACTCCTACGTCAGCATTTTCAGTATAATCGTCGGTATAATTAAGCACTCCGGCTCCATCAGAGGCCAATGTCAGTGTGCCACTGCGATAACGACTCGATCTAATGATGTTATAATCAATTTTAACTGTTGGGCTGACCACTGCATTAATTTCCAATGGCACCGTTGGCGTATCAACGCTGGTCACTGTGGTTGGAACCAAAGTATTGTTGATCAAGGTGGCGGCACGTCCGCCTTCTCTCACATAAGTTCCTACAGCTATTTGCGCACTGTTGGTCACAGCAATGGCTGTGGTGTTGTTGGTAGTTACTCTGGGATAGGATGACCCAGGAATAGTTGCACCAGCAAATGCATCGGTTCTAGCAAACATGTCTCCAACACTAACATTGTTACCATTTAGTATGTTAATACATGCAGTGTAAGGATCTGTTAGTCCTTGGAAATGATTTCCAACATCATAGAAAATATTGTACCCAGTGGCATTTAAACTTACAGAACCAATCAATACTCCTTCAGCATAGATATTGTCAAACACATTGTTGAGTATGCGCATGCCGGTAGTACCACCTAGGCTCAACGACTCCATTCCGGTAACTACTCCTTGATACAAAGTACCAAACATAGAGTTGCTAACAGTAACTCCTTTGGTAAATTGGTCGGTGCCGCCTGCCCCTGTGGCTGTGTTTAATCCATATACTGTGCCAGAGAATTCACAGTCATCAAAAACAATCTGTTGAGTAGGCAAAGTAGGTGTACTAGCAAATCTAACTCCGCTAGTGTCTGCGGCATTGGTAAGCAAGGTCGCTGTAGTGGCCGGCCCATAAAATCCTACACTTTGAAAACGTACATTGTTGGCATCCTCGCACAAAAACACATTGGTTGTTGTGTCGAGATTGCGGAATCCTAAATTTGTTATTGTAATATATTGCGGAGTAATTGCACCATTGGTTCCGATGTTGGCTCCGTATTGTTGTAAACTGTCGCAGGTTCTGGCCACATATTCAACCAGAGTACTGTCATCGACGCTGTTGTTCATTTGAATAACAGAGTTGTTTTTGCCTTCGCCGTAAAGAGTAGCGTAAGGAGGAATAAAAATTGTTCCAGTTATGCGATAAATTCCAGCTGGAAAAAATATAGCACGACGTATTTGTGGGTTAACTTCTCTACAATAAATTTGTTGCAAGGCACGATTGATAGCATCGGTGTCGTCTGTGACACCATCGCCTACCGCTCCAAAATCTGTAACTGTGGCCCACTGATCGAACCAACTTTGAAGACTTTGAACAATAGGAGTTCCAGGTGTGGGTCCGGTTTGTACAGTGTAGCCAGCTGCTTCTCCCTTGTAGGTATAGGTAGAAGCTAGATCTAAAATATCACTGAATTCAGTAAGAATTTCAGTGTTGCCTACCACCGGTGCACCTTCGGCTATGGTACCGTTGCCGATCCATAAACGTCGAGCGTCAATGCTCCAGCCCAGTTCAGCACCAGCCAGTTGTGGTAAGTCTTGTTGTAAACCTTTGCGGTTTGTTATCTGAGATATTTGTACAATGGCCACGTCAGTTATTCCTTGAATTTTATCCAGTATTTAGCTGGTTATACTGTCAAGTAATACTGCTCAAGCCTGCGCCACCATTGGTTTGTCCAGTGATCAAAATCTGCTTTTTCCAGCACAAATTCCTGATATTCTGGACGGGCTGTAGGACGTCCATCAGCATCCACCGGAGGTTTCACACACATTAACACCACGCCTTTGCGTATGTTTGTTCCGTAAACTTCGTTGTGTGCCAGAGCATAGGCCACTAACTGCAAAAAATAATCTTCGATCCATTCTTGACGTTTGGGCTTGTTGGTTTGTTTGTAATCCAAAATACTTTCTTCATTGAGATGTATGCCTGCACCATCGCTGGTTCCTGCGTACAGTTTGGGAAAATACAAGGGAATTTCTACTCCCCAAAATTCTTGCACATTTACAAGGCCATCTTCGATCACAGTCTTGGCCATGGCATGACTGGCCCACCCAAACGGATTTGATCCTTGCTCCTTTAATTCGCCAGTTTTTACATAGTGCTCAAGATAGGTATGCATTCTGGTGCCACGATTGGCCGCTTCGGTGGTAATGGCCTGTGCCTGAGCATGCCCTACTCGGTTGCGCCATTCTTGAAGAGCTTGTTTTTTCTCTTCGGGTTTGGTTTTGTCCAAGATAGTTGTAACGCTGGGCAGTTTGCCGCCTGGGGTATCATAAAGACGTCGGCCGTCTTCGGTTATGCGATTCAAAGGCTGATAGTTAAATTTGGGATTATACAATTTTATCTTTTATCCAGTCGTAGAGTTTGTGGGCTATGATTTCGTGCCCTTGTTGATTTGGGTGACAATGGTTGGGCCGAACAAAAGGACTTGATCTTATCTCTTCTTCAAAATTGTAAGGATCAATGTCCAGCCATTCTGCGCAGGTAGTTTGACCATAATTATAAAATTTATTTTTATCTATTCCAGGCCAATCCAGATCTATGTCTGGAACCCAACCAACTATGTAAAAATCTTGCAATTTTAGTTCGGCACTCATGCGTTGTAAAGCCAAAATGGTTTGATGCGTTTTGAATTTTTCTTGAGCCGGTGTGTGAAAATATTTGAAATAAAGATATTCTCGTGAATTTTTATCGGCGTTGGCATCGGGCCTGACTTCTAAAAAATTACCTTGATAATCGATTAGACAACTACGTCCTGGATAAGTTATAAAAAATACAGCGATATGATTTTCTATATTTCGTTGTTGTCTAGCATATTCGCCCAACTGCAATAACATGTGCTCATTGCTGGTGGCAGGAACAGCACAATTAGAATATGCACTTGCATCAAGTAATTTGGCCAGTGTGTAACCAAATGGATGTTGATCAGAAGTTAACTCGGAACCAGCTGGCCAACTATCGCCAAACGTAACTAGTGATCGATTCAAACTCTAAAGCTTTCTCCGCAACCGCAACGGTCTTTTTCTATGGGATTACGGAATTCAAAACCTTCGTTGAGACCTTGTCGTACATAATCAATTTCCAGGTCCTTGAGATATTCTTGACTTTTGGGATCTACCACGATCACAAAATCTTTCATGTCGTAGGCAATGTCATCACTGGCAACTTGATCAACATATTCTAATACATAGGCCAAGCCCGAACATCCAGTGGTTTTGACACCAAGACGAATGCCTAGTCCACGACCACGTTTTTTGAGATTTTCTATTATCTTACGACTGGCAACTTCTGTAGCACTAATCATTGGAGTGTTTTTTTCTGTAGTCCTCTATGGCCGCCTTAATAGCGTCCTCCGCAAGGATCGAACAATGAATCTTAACCGGCGGGAGACTGAGTTCCTGTGCAATTTCAGTGTTCTTAATTGTTGCAGCCTCGTCCAGCGTTTTACCCTTGACCCATTCGGTGACAAGTGAGCTCGAAGCGATCGCCGACCCACAGCCATAAGTTTTGAATTTCGCATCTTGAATGATTCCATCTTCCACACGGATTTGTAGTTTCATGACATCGCCGCAGGCCGGAGCACCCACCATGCCGGTGCCTACGTTGACATCGCCGGTGTCCATTTTGCCCACGTTGCGTGGGTTCTCATAGTGATCAATTACTTTTTCAGAATAAGCCATTACACTCTCCTCTAAGTATTATAACAGTTTGTTTGCGTATTTACAACAGTTTTGGCTAGACTACATGCGCCGTTTCATGGCTGCTTTGGCATTTGAGTCCACAGTGGCACGAGCTTTGTCTACGGTCATGTCGCCGGCGCCGCCGATATTGCCACGAAATCTAACTACATTGGTGCCAGGTTCTAAAGGCTCAAGAATATTTTTCAGCGGCGGCTTGTTGATTAGTTGATTTAAGTTTTCAGGAGTAACATTTACTCCCAAACTTTTGGCCAAGTCTATAAAAGCCGCTTGGCTAATTTCTTTTCGGGCTTCCTCGTCATCGGCACGTCCCAACAGAAACTGGCTCAAGGCCAGTAGTTTCTGTGAATCAGGATCAGCAACTTCAAAAATTTTCATTATCTGCGGCCACGGCCCAGACTGGCGGCCAAGGAATTGGAATCTTCCTCGTCATCAACTTCGATGTCGGTTTCAATTTCTTCTTCGCCTGACACAGGAGGCATTTCTCCACCAAGCTCGGCACCTGGCTCAACACCAGGAACCACAGGAGCCTGTCCTGTGACCACTCCTAAAGCAGCTTCCAACTGTGTTTTGGCACCTTGTAAGTTCTGCAAGAGTCCTGCGAGAGCAGAAGTAGCATCAGTGTTGAACTGCATGGCCTGATCGGTACCAACTTCGTTCTTGATCGAATCAACCAAGGCTGGCAAATCTTTAAACTGCATGGCCGACACTTGCTCACTCATTTTCTGAACCTGGTCAACCATGTCCTGGCTAGCCAATACAACCTGAGCTTGTTGAATCTCACTTTCTTTCAGGCGTTGACGCAGAGTTGGGCGTGTTTCCATCATGGTAGGATCATTCATTTGACGTTGCAAGTTAGCAATCTCAGCTTGCTTTTGTTTAATAGCGTCTTGAATTTGACGTTTCTTTTGTTGAACTTGTGTGGCCATCATGGCTTTTTGTTTTTGAGCGTCAGCAGGGCTAGAGGCCATTTCGGCATCTTGTTCTGCCATGCGTGCTGTCAATGCCTGCTCCATGACAACCAATTTCAAGTAAGCAGGATTTTGTTCGCTTTGATGAAATTCTGGTGTGCGACGATATTCAGCAATCATGCCGCGCACACGTTGAATCATGGCGCTGGCCTGCTGAGAAGTCAATGCATCAAAATTGACGCTGTTGCCAAAATAACTTTCAAATATTTTAGCGGCTTGTTTTGTTGGATTGGCCACGGCCAGTTCTTGCAATTTCATTGTTGAATCCTCGTTGTTGATAATATTTAGCCCAGTTCACACATTTGGCTAGTTGAATTTCCAATTGTTTTTTATGAATTATTTTGGTTTCTAGCTTGGTTCCAACTTCCTCACGAAACGCTGAATTTTTACTGCGATCTGCCAGGGCAGCACGCATGCCAATGTCGTTGTTGAGATAGCGTAGTTTTTGATCAATTTCCAACAGTTTGCGGGCCAGAGTATAATCTTTGTATTTGTCGGCAATACACCAACTCAAAGCAGATCTTTTGTTGCTGAAAATTCCCACATCTGTGGCATGACAATATACCTGACATTCATTTTTCTGCGCTATGATTTGATACTTGCCAAAAACCTGATATATACCAGTGTCTATTTCAAAAATAGTGTTGGGAATTAGGTCTCGAAATTCCTGTTTGAACAGGCGATCAAACTCCTGGGCGGATGAGTTCATTTGATTACGTAGTTTACTATAAGATAAGATGCCAGTGCGATTAGGCCGCCGATTATGCCCAGACCCCACGAAATAATTTGATCATTGCGTTTTTCGTTGATCTTGGCCACCATGTCATGCACTTCACGCATGAGAGTTTCCAGACTGCTAATTTTGCTGTCCACATGCTCAAATCGCTGTTCCAGCTGATTGTAGCGTTCGGCACACAATTCCACGTGCGCTTCCAGGCTCTTTTTTTCGATATCAGTAGCTTCGCTCATAGTCTAATATTTATGCAATCGGCTCAAACCAAATATTCTGATCCAGACCTTCAACTACCAGCTCAACAACCATGGTTTTTTGATCTTCCAAATTGACAATCATGGGCACGCCGGCACAATCGTTTCTCAGTACAAGAGTTGGGTCATCTGCGGTGCCATATACATCAGCAGTTTCTGTGGCAAAATCAAACTCCCAGGCATGGTCCACACGCACAGGGTCTGTTAGTTCTGTGACCTGAGTGCGTAGGCTGATCAGCTGAGTAAGAGTTTCCCAGTTGCGTTGTTGATTTCTACTGCGGTTCCAACTGGCTTCATCCACAATGTTTTTGCCAGCACGATCTTGAAAGGGTGTTCGCGAGCTTTTGAAATGTCCAGTGACACCGGTGGCAGTGATATCAAAAAGACAGCGACAACGTATCTTAGTCATTGCGGCTCAACTCGTAGATTACTCGCGCCTGGTCCAGAGCTGATTTTAAAGCCGGATTAGTTTGGCTGGCCAGAGCAATTTTTGCCCATAGTATTTCTTGTTCGACCTGCTGATCCTGTTGGCTTTTTTCATCGCTGATGGAATGTAGTTCTCTCTGGATCTGACCAAATGCTCGCCGATAGACCGTTTGCCCACCGTCAGGACTCTCATATACATATTTCATTATGTGGGTATTTAACCCAACAAAAAACCCTGGAGTTTTAATTCCAGGGTTTGTTGCTAATTGATGTGAATCAATTAAGATGCGCTTGTAGCTGTGGAAGCCAAACGGAAACCAACATTGGTTACAGTTGCACCACCGAGGTTGTAGCCACTTACTGTGCCCAGACCTTGGATGATAGCTTGCAATGTAGCTGCGCTGTTGTCAGAACCGTCAGTTGCTGTGTTAAAAGCACCTGTTGGGTATGTAGCAACAGAGAAGTTGGTTACGTTGCCTGTAGCGGCTACTTGGTAGATTGCCACTGTAGCTGTTTGCTGAATTGTCTGTAACAATGTCTGCAACATGCCGTTTACGCCTGCTTCCTCAGAAGGATCAGCGCCTAAGTCGCAACCAAAAAAGTCCAATTTTGGACCCATGAAGTTGACAGGTACGCCTGCAGGTGTATAAGTTGCTTCAGATGCTACTTGAGGACCGTTGAGGGTGTCAGTTGCAAATACTGGTTGTGAACCGCCAGAAACGATAGTTAATGATGCCATTTTAATTCTCCTTAATATGTGGTCTACGAGGACCTAATAATATTTACCATTTTGGTAAAAAAACGGAGTTTAGCTGACCAAATTTGGGTTATTTAAGATGCGATTCCCGGCCGAAAATCCAAAGCGATTTACCAATTTGGCACGGCCTGCAGGAGTGGCCAGAACCCAGCCTTCGTGCCCGGGTTCTTGACGATCTAGTTGAGCCAGCATGTCGGTCTTGATTTCATGCAACAACAAAAATGCTGTGAATGCCGCACTGATACCGTCCATGTTGCTACGGGGACTTTGCAGGTATTCAATGATGTTGGCAAATTTTCTAGGAGTCACATTGGTTTTAAGCCAAGTACCAAATCCCGGTAATAAGTCATCGTAGTTGCTGGTTATTCTTGAATTGATATAGCGTTTGCACAGTTGTGGCAAGTCGCTGAGTTGTGCGGCTCTGAGTTCGGCTGGATTAAACAAGGCATCAATGTTGCGACCTTGACTGTTTTTGAGCTGGCTTAGTTGACGCACCAATTTGGCATTGGGTGTGACATTTTTGATATCTTTGACTGTGGGCTCAATGATCAACAATCCGGGCACAGGATCCAGATTTGTGTTGCGTATGGCTTCGGGGCTGGCATCGGCGGCCTTGTATCTGGTATGAGCGGCTATGCCCACTTCACTGTTGCCAATTTGTTGACCCAGTTTGCTGGCTGCTGGAATTTTGTATTCCACAAAGTTGGGCTTAAACACATAAGCTCCTGAGACTTCAGGTGGAGTCGATGTGTACAACAAGTCACCTTGTAAGAATCCTTTAAAGTTTTCTGGTGTGGCCGCACGCAACAAGGGAAACAGTTTTTGATACACAGCAATCAATTCAAGATCGGAAGAGCGTCGTGGAGGGA